>ERZ833515.925-NODE-925-length-22900-cov-4.472751_pt1 | contig 22900 bp, 16 predicted proteins | sample MGYA00519949_ERZ833515 | MGnify/ENA primary metagenome ERZ833515 (study PRJEB31850, sample SAMEA3708741) | human gut metagenome | biome: human gut; feature: human-associated habitat; material: faeces | place: China | collected 2014 ...
AATAAAACCATGTCAGACTTTTCAAGAAGAAAATTTCTTAAAACGGGAGCCGCTGCTTTAGCAGGAATCACCATTGCTCCCAGTTCTATTTTAGGTATGAGCCACGGGCACGTTTCACCAACCGACAAACTGAACCTCGCAGCCGTAGGTATCGGCGGTATGGGCCATGCCAACATCAACAACGTGAAGGGCACCGAAAACATCGTAGCCCTTTGTGACGTAGACTGGAAATATGCCAAAGGCGTATTCGATGAATTCCCGAATGCGAAGAAATACTGGGATTATCGCAAGATGTACGATGAAATGGGCAAATCCATTGACGGCGTAATCATTGCTACCGCCGACCATACTCATGCCATCATCACGGCAGACGCCATGACAATGGGCAAGCACGTATACTGCCAGAAACCGTTGACTCACTCCGTTTACGAATCCCGTTTGCTGACCAAGCTGGCCGCCTCTACCGGAGTAGTTACTCAAATGGGTAATCAGGGAGCATCGGGCGAAGGTACCGACCTGGTTTGCGAATGGATATGGAATGGAGAAATCGGTGAAGTAACCAAAGTGGAATGCGCCACCGACCGTCCTATCTGGCCGCAAGGACTGAATGCCCCCGAAAAGGCGGACCGCATCCCCAACACATTAAACTGGGATCTTTTCACCGGACCTGCCAAACTGAACCCGTACAACAACGTTTATCATCCCTGGAACTGGCGCGGATGGTGGGATTACGGTACAGGTGCACTGGGTGATATGGCCTGCCATATTCTGCATCAGCCGTTCAGAGCTCTGAAACTGGGTTATCCTACCAAGGTGGAAGGTTCTTCTACATTATTACTGAGTGCCTGCGCTCCTCAGGCCCAGCACGTGAAGATGATTTTCCCCGCCCGCGACAATATGCCGAAAGTTGCCTTGCCGGAAGTTGAGGTACACTGGTATGACGGCGGTATGATGCCGGAACGTCCGAAAGGTTTCCCGGAAGGAAAACAACTGATGGGCCCCGGTGGTGGTCTGACTATTTTCCACGGAACAAAAGATACATTGATTTGCGGCTGCTACGGAGAACAACCTTTCTTGTTGTCAGGCCGTGTGCCCAATGCACCGAAAGTATGCCGCCGTGTCAAGTGTTCTCATGAGATGGACTGGGTACGCGCTTGTAAGGAAGACAAATCCAACCGCGTGATGCCGAAAGCGGATTTCTCCGAATCGGGACCGATGAATGAAATGGTGGTAATGGGTGTATTGGCTATCCGTCTGCAAGGATTGAACAAGACACTGGAATGGGACGGCGCTAATATGTGCTTCACCAATATCGGTGATAACGAAACACTCAGAACCTGCATTAAGGACGGATTTACGATTCATGATGGTCACCCGTCATTCAACAAGACCTGGACAGATCCGATCAACGCGAAACAATTCGCAGCCGAACTGGTGAAACATAACTATCGCGAAGGATGGAAGTTGCCTGATATGCCACGATAACACGATAAAAGTAAGTTAAGAATTAAAGATTAAAAATTAAATAGTTATTATTATGAAGAAAGTATTTTATCCATTAGCTTGTTGTCTTGCAGCGGGAGTTTTAGTTTCCTGCAGCGGTCAGAAGAAATCCGGGAGTGCTCAGGAAGAGCAATCGGCAAACGAAGTAGCATTATCATATTCAAAATCATTAAAAGCAGCAGAGATGGATAGCTTGCAATTACCGGTAGATGCGGATGGTTACATCACTATCTTTGACGGCAAAACATTTAATGGATGGCGTGGTTATGGCAAGGACAGAGTTCCTTCCAAATGGACTATCGAAGACGGTTGCATCAAATTTAACGGTTCCGGTGGCGGTGAAGCGCAGGATGGTGATGGCGGAGACCTGATCTTTGCCCACAAATTCAAAAACTTCGAACTGGAAATGGAATGGAAGGTTTCCAAAGGCGGTAACTCCGGTATCTTCTATCTGGCTCAAGAAGTGACTTCTAAAGATAAGGACGGCAACGACGTGCTCGAACCGATCTATATTTCCGCACCTGAATATCAGGTATTGGACAATGACAATCATCCGGATGCAAAATTGGGTAAAGACAATAACCGTCAGTCGGCTTCTTTATATGACATGATTCCGGCAGTTCCTCAGAATGCGAAACCTTTCGGCGAATGGAACAAGGCTAAGATCATGGTTTATAAAGGTACGGTTGTTCACGGACAGAATGACGAGAATGTACTCGAATACCACTTGTGGACCAAACAATGGACTGACCTTTTGCAAGCCAGCAAATTCAGCCAGGACAAATGGCCGTTGGCTTTCGAACTGCTGAATAATTGCGGTGGCGAAAACCACGAAGGATTTATCGGAATGCAGGATCACGGTGATGACGTTTGGTTCCGCAATATCCGCGTGAAAGTTCTGGACTGATCACATAAATAATTCAAAGATAGGCTGTGTCAAAAGTAACATCAACATGGCATTTAGTTCTGAATGACAGAATGATATGCCCGACGAACTTCTGACACAGCTTTTTTATTTTAATACATGAACCCCTTTATCTACAAACATGAAACTCCAAATAAATCTATGTGCGCTGGCTCTTCTTTTAATGATTTCGTTTACGGCCATGGCACAGTCTAAAACAAAAGCGAAAGCAAAAGCTAAAAAAGAAGTAGCGATTCAACTCTATTCTGTCAGGGATATATTGAATAAGGTAGACAATAAGGACGGCAAATGTGACGCCGCTTATATTACTCTTCTGAAGAACTTGGCGAAAATGGGATATACCAGTGTGGAAGCCGCCAATTATAATAATGGAAAGTTTTACGACAGAACTCCCGACCAATTTAAAAAAGATGTAGAATCTGCCGGACTGAAGGTTTTATCCTCACATTGCACAAGAGGATTGTCGAAAGAAGAATTAGCTTCCGGTGATTTTTCAAGTTCACTTCAATGGTGGGACCAGTGTATTGCTGATCATAAAGCTGCCGGTATGAGTTACATTGTAGCTCCTTGGATGGATGTGCCTAAAACACTTAAGGAGTTGGATACATATTGTGCTTATTACAATGAAATAGGCAAACGTTGTAAACAGCAGGGGATGTCGTTCGGATACCATAATCATGCTCATGAATTTCAGAAGGTAGAAGATAAAGTGATGTATGATTACATGATTGAGCATACCAATCCTGAATATGTTTTCTTCCAGATGGATGTTTATTGGGTAGTTCGCGGGCAAAACAGTCCGGTCGATTATTTTAATAAATACCCCGGTCGTTTTAAAATGTTCCATATCAAAGATCACAGAGAAATCGGGCAGAGCGGAATGGTTGGTTTCGATGCTATTTTCAAGAATGCAAAGACAGCTGGTGTGAAGCATCTTGTTGCAGAGATAGAAAGCTACAGCATGCCCGTAGAGAAAAGTGTCGAGGTAAGTCTGGATTATTTGCTGGATGCTCCCTTTGTGAAAAGCTCATACGCTAAATAAGGCATAAAAAAAAGTCTGTGCATGCTTTTAGCATGTCAGACTTTCAATTCTCTCTAGGCTGTTCTGAATTATTCAGCTACAGCTTCAGTTGCAGTGCTATCTGCATTCAAAGAGTCAGCTGCTGCCTGAGCTGCTGCTTGTTCTGCTTCAGCTGCTGCTGCTTCTACAGCTGCGATTGAGTCAGCGATACGGATAGAATCTGCAGTTGCTTGTTCAGCGTTAGCTGCTTTGTTGCCACAAGATGCGAAAGATACTGCTACGATAGCTGCAGCCATCAAAACTAATTTTTTCATTTTCTTTACTTTTAAAACGTAATACAATCAATTGCTTTATTAAAACGTTGCAAAGGTATGTACTTTTTGAATATGTTGTTCTCGAAACCCCAACTTTTTTTATATTTTTTTTGGAGCTTCGGCTGTTTTTATCCCTATCTATATGTTTTACAACATATTAATCTTCGGCAATGCTGTTGTATAAGTATCTCTTGATACTTCTTTTGGGCGTTTTCTCAAATTCAGTCGGATAAAGTTGGATTTGGCTTACTTTTTCATAGGCTGCCACACTATTATTCAGATTTTTGAGATTCTCATCCATAATGGTTTTGAGGTTGTCCGGCTGGTTCAACCCTAAAGAATCCAAGGCTTCATAGTCGGCATAAACCAGCGCTACCAGTCTTTTATTCCGTTCGATGACAAGACTTTCCAGGACGAAAGGCATGTTGTTGAGCCGTGCTTCTATCTCTTCGGGGAAGATATTCTGTCCACTGGAACTGAGAATCATGGTCTTGCTGCGTCCGCGTATGTATAGGTTGTTGTCGTCGTCCAGTGTACCCAAGTCGCCGGTGCGAAGCCATCCGTCTTCGGTGAAGACTTCTTTGGTGGCTTCGGGGTTTTTGTAATAACCCGTCATCACGTTCTCGCCACGTACTTGTATTTCGCCGAGTTTGTCGTCCGGGTTTTCCTTGCAGATACGGGCTTCCATGATGTCGAGTACCCGTCCGGAGGAAGTCGGGACGAATTCATTCCAGGGAGCATAGCTGATGAGAGGGGCACATTCAGTCATGCCGTAGCCGATGGTGAAGGGGAACTTGATGCGGTGGAAGAATTCTTCCACTTCCGGGTTCATGGCTGCGCCTCCTATGATGACTTCCTTGAAACGTCCGCCCAGTGCGTCAATCAGTTTCTTGCGGATTTGCCCGTATATCTGTCCGTCGAGCAAGGGAATGCTGAGCGCCCATTTCATGGTCTTTTTGTTGATGATGGGCTGTATGACATTCTTGTATATCTTTTCAATGACAAGGGGGACGGTGATAATCAGGTTGGGTTTCACTTCCTCGAAAGCTTTCATCAGAATCTTTGGGGAAGGCACTTTTCCCAACAGTGTGACGTGTGTGCCGACGGCCGTGGCGGTAAGGAAATCGAATGCGCAGCCGTATGCATGTGCCAAAGGCAGGAAAGAGAGCACTTTGTCCCCTTTCTTCAGCAGCTCGGTACGTATGCCGAAGGTGACGTTGCCGGCCAGGTTGTTTCCCGTCAGCATGACGCCCTTACTGAATCCGGTGGTGCCCGAGGTATAATTCAGCAGCATGACCTTGTCGTTGGAAAGGTCCGTGTAAACGATGTCTTCCTTGCGGAACCCGTTCGGGTAGGTCGCTTCCATTTCATCGCCCAGATGCTTGAGGAAACGCTGGATGGTTTCGCCGTCCCGCTGATACAGACAGCGGAAGTCGCTCAGCGAGAACACACCGCGAAGTCCAGTAAGCCGTTCTTCTTCCAGATGTTCCCAAATGGCATCGCTGGTGAAGAGGAACGTTGATTCGGAGTGGTTTACGATATGATGGACATCATTGGGGTTGAAGTCTTGCAGAATGGGGACTACGATACCACCGTAGGTGATGGTGGCCATATAGGCGATGCACCAGCGGGCATTGTTCTTGCCGATGACGGCTATCTTGTCGCCGCGGCGCAGTTGGCAGTACTTGAAAATAAGATGCAGTCTGGCTATTTCTTGTGCCACTTCGCCATAAGTATAGCTCTCGTTTTCTCCATAGTTGGTATAGCAGGGGAGGTCCCAATTCTCGCGGAAACTATGCTCGTATAGTTTGATAAAGTTCTCTTGTATCATTGCACAAATTTTAGTTGAGTGTGCAAAAGTAGGAAAAATAGATTAATAATGTATATATTTGCAGCATAAATGTGTTTATAAGCTCATGATAGATACCAATATATTTCAAGATAAGACGGCGGTTTACTATACGTTGGGGTGCAAACTGAACTTCTCGGAGACCTCTACTATCGGTAAAATTTTGCAGGAAGCGGGCGTACGTACGGCGCGCAAGGGTGAGAAAGCGGATATTTGTGTAGTGAATACCTGCTCGGTGACGGAAGTGGCAGACAAGAAGTGCCGCCAGGCCATCCACAAACTGGTGAAGCAACATCCGGGTGCATTTGTCGTGGTGACCGGTTGCTATGCCCAGCTGAAACCGGAGACGGTGGCAAAGATAGAAGGTGTGGACGTCGTGCTGGGAGCCGAGCAGAAGAAGGACCTGCTCCACTACCTGGGCAATCTGCAGAAGCACGAGACCGGCGAGGCCTACACTTCCGCTTTGAAGGATATACGTTCGTTTGCCCCGTCTTGTTCGCGTGGCGACCGGACACGCTTCTTCCTGAAAGTGCAGGACGGCTGCGATTATTATTGTTCCTATTGCACCATTCCCTTTGCCCGCGGACGTAGCCGTAACGGCAGCATTGCTTCTATGGTGGAGCAGGCCAGCCAGGCGGCTGCCGAAGGTGGAAAGGAAATTGTATTGACCGGCGTCAATATCGGAGACTTCGGCAAGTCTACCGGTGAGACTTTCTTCGACTTGGTGAAGGCGCTGGACGAGGTGGAAGGCATTGAGCGTTACCGCATATCCTCCATCGAGCCGAATCTGCTGACAGATGAAATCATAGAATACGTGTCCCGTTCCCGGCGTTTCATGCCTCATTTCCATATACCGCTGCAGTCGGGCAGTGACGAGGTGCTGAAGCTGATGCGACGCCGTTACGATACCGCCTTGTTTGCCTCGAAGATAAAGAAGATAAAGGAAGTGATGCCCGATTCCTTTATAGGGGTAGACGTGATTGTGGGTACCCGTGGAGAGACGGAGGAGTATTTCGGGCAGGCTTATGAGTTTATCAAGAGCCTGGACGTGACGCAGCTCCATGTCTTCAGCTATTCGGAGCGTCCCGGCACGCAGGCCTTGAAGATAGACCACGTGGTGGCACCCGAAGAAAAGCACCGCAGGAGCCAGCAATTGCTGGAGCTTTCGGACGAAAAGACCCGTGCTTTTTATGCGCGCCATATCGGGCAGACGATGCCGGTGTTGCTGGAACGTCCCAAACCCGGACTGCCGATGCACGGCTTCACTCCCAATTATATCCGTGTGGAAGTCCCTCATGATGCTGCCTTGGACAACCAGCTCGTGTCTGTGCGCCTGGGCGATTTCAATGCCGACGGCACCGCACTCTTGGGAGTAATGGAATGAGGAATGCCGCCTTTGCAACAAATAACTCATAACTTATAACTCATAACTGACGAAGTGAAATCAAAAATTGTCTATTGGTTGACTTATGCGGGCATGTGGCTTGTGGCACTTCTGCCTTTCCGGGCGCTTTATGCATTGTCCGACGGGCTGTACTTCCTGATGCGCCACGTCGTGCATTATCGGAAGAAAGTCGTTCGCCGCAACCTTCGCAATTCCTTTCCGGAGAAGTCGGAAACCGAATTGATGGAGATAGAGCGCAAGTTCTACCATTATATCTGCGACTATATGCTGGAAGAGGTGAAGATGCTGCGCATGTCTTTCGAGGAGCTCTGCCGCCGGATGAAGTATGATAATAAGGAAGAATACCTTGCCATGATAGAGAAGCATGGAGGCATTGTACTGTTGATTCCCCATTATGCCAATTTTGAGTGGATTATAGGCATGGGGGCCATCATGCATCCGGGCGACATCCCGGTGCAGGTGTACAAACCGCTAAGCAATAAGTATCTGGACGAGATGTTTAAGCATATCCGCGCCCGGTTCGGAGGATACAATGTGGCGAAACATTCCACGGCACGCGAAGTGATAAAGCTTCGCCGTGAAGGCAGGCGGATAGCCATCGGCCTGATTACAGACCAGTCGCCCAACCGCAGCGAGGCCCATTATTGGACCACTTTCTTGAATCAGGACACCGTGTTCATGGATGGCGCCGAGCGCATTGCCAAGCTGATGGACTTCCCCGTCTTTTATTGTGAATTGGAACGGACATCCAGGGGATATTGCAAAGTGCTCTTCGATTTGGTTACCGAAACTCCCAAGCAGACGGCGGATGGCGAGATAACCGAGTGCTTCGCCCGTCGTCTGGAGCAGACCATCCGGCGCGAACCGGCTTATTGGTTCTGGTCTCATAAACGCTGGAAAAATAAACGAAAAGAATCTGTGCAACATGGATAAGATTGCTGTTGTCATATTGAATTGGAACGGATGTGATATGCTCCGTTCCTTCCTTCCCTCTGTTGTGCGTTTTTCGGAGGCGGATGGTGCTGTGGTGTATGTGGCGGACAATGGCTCTACGGATGCTTCTGTGGCAATGCTCCGTCGCGAGTTTCCTTCTGTGCACTTGATTCTGCTGGAAGAGAACCACGGTTTTGCCGACGGATACAATCTAGCATTGAAGCAAGTGGAGGCAGAATATGTAGTGCTGCTCAATTCCGATGTAGAGGTCACCGAGCACTGGCTTGTCCCGTTGGCAGAGTATATGGATGCCTATCCGGAGACGGCCGCTTGCCAGCCGAAGATACGCAGTTGGCGTAACAAGGGGCAGTTTGAGTATGCCGGAGCTGCGGGAGGTTTCATCGACCGCTATGGCTATCCCTTCTGCCGCGGCCGTATTATGGGCGTGGTAGAAGAGGACAAGGGGCAATACGACACGGTGATACCCATTTTCTGGGCTACGGGGGCGGCTCTGTTCATCCGTCTGGCAGACTACCGGGAAGCGGGTGGGCTGGACGGACGTTTTTTTGCCCACATGGAGGAGATAGATTTATGTTGGCGGCTTCGTGCCCGTGGCAGACAGTTGGCATGTATACCGCAGAGTGTGGTATTTCATGTGGGAGGGGCCACTTTGAAGAAGGAGAATCCGCGCAAGACCTTCCTCAATTTTCGTAATAACCTTGTCATGCTTTATAAGAATCTGCCGCAGGAGGACTTGGCGTCCGTGATGCGTGTACGTGCGGTGCTCGATTATGTGGCTGCGTTCAGTTTCATGCTGAAAGGCCAGTTACCCAATGCTTTGGCCGTATTCCGTGCGCGCCGTGCCTACCACTCCCTCCGCACTTCATTAGCAGCGTCCCGCAAAGAGAATCTGAAAAAAACTACGCTTGCCGTAATACCGGAACGGACAAAAAACAGTATATTGGCGCAGTTTTATCTGCATGGAAAGAAATTCTTTTCCCAATTGTAGGAACTGTTGCCTTTTATAATTGTTCAATCTATTAAAGGTTTTGAATTATGGAAAAACTAGTTAGAAAAATCGGATTAGTGGCACACGACGCCATGAAGAAAGACCTCATCGAGTGGGTACTGTGGAACTCGGAATTGCTGATGGGGCATAAATTCTATTGTACGGGCACCACGGGTACCCTTATCCTCGAAGCCCTCCGGGAGAAACATCCTGATGTGGAGTGGGATTTCACTATCCTTAAATCCGGTCCTTTGGGCGGTGACCAGCAGATGGGCTCGCGCATTGTGGACGGAGAGATTGACTATCTTTTCTTTTTCACCGACCCGATGACCCTTCAGCCGCACGATACGGATGTGAAGGCGTTGACCCGCCTTGCCGGTGTGGAGAACATCGTGTTCTGCTGCAACCGCAGTACGGCAGACCATATCATTTCCAGCCCGTTGTTTGTCGATCCAACGTATGAACGCACTGTTCCCGATTACAGCAACTACACCAAGCGGTTTGCAAATAAGCCGGTGGTGGCCGAAGCGGTGGAATCGGCAAAGAAGCGGAAACGGCAAAAATAAGGATGAAACTCGGTTCTACTGGGCATTCTTAATCTATCGCTACCCTTCGTTCATGGACAGCCCACACTGGTGCGATAGCCCACCCTTGCCGTTTGAAGTCATAGAGTTGCACAATAATGGTGTTGGTGAATCTGCCCATTCTATGTCGTTGAGGTATTGGTAGGGGAAGCGGAACTCTGTGAGGTTTATTTTCAATAGTTCATTCCTTCTGAAGTCTGCATAGTTGTATGGGTTTGTAAAGTCGTAAGGGGTGGGCAGGTAGAGGGCATTTCTTCAATGAAACTCGGAGCTGTATTTGATAGCAAGCGGCCGGTAGCAGGAAGAGAGCGACGATGGGGAGTAATGCCAGTCGTTGTATAGCGTTTCTCATTGACTTTTTGTTGATGATGGGGCAAAGGTACGGAATATTGGTATCAATGGTTGTATTCTACGGCAGAAAAGTTGCTGCATGCTCACTGCAGAACTTCTGTATACATTTTGCAGTGCTACTGCATATCTGTTGCAGCGTTACTGCAAAGCTGTTGCAGTACTACTGCAAATATATGTGCAGTGTTACTGCAAACCGTTTGCAGCGCCACTGCAAAAAGCATGCAGTGTCTTTGCAGTGGGAAGTGCCTGTGTATCAATAGTGAATGGGGTGATTCGGCAATCTGTCATTCTCCGCGGCGTTGGCATATTTCCACTCCTGCAGCCTCTATATCCGCGCCCATCGGTGGATTGCGCTTTGCCAGCTTGAGGGTTATTTCCTCTATCTGTGGGAAGTCGCGGAACAATCGGTTTATAATTCGCCCGCATACATGTTCCAATAGTTTGGAAGGAATGTCCATCTCTGCCTTCACAGCTGTATGTACATCGGCATAGCTCACGGTGTCGGCTACGTCGTCCGTTTCTGCCGCACGCCGGATATCAACTTGCAGGCGCAGGCTGACGGTAAACTCATTGCCTACCACGGTTTCTTGTTCGCCCACGCCGTGATGGGCGAAGAAGCGAAGCGTGTCAAGGAAAATATAACTGGTCATTACTTGTAGATTGTTTTCTGCAAACTTACTGATATTTTGTGGTACGGGCAAATCAGTATCCGGTTATTACGATTCAGGCTGTGGATTGTATTCTGTAAAATATAAAAATAGCGCGAAATTGTTTTTTATAGAATACAATTATGTGAGGGTCGGAATAAACTTATCGAACTATTTTAGGCACGGAATTATACGGGTTATCACGGTTGCTTTCAATATTATCCGTGATTGTCCATGTAATCCGTGCCTAAAATAATACTTTGCTAAGAATCCTTTCTTATCTTCCGGTGCTTTCTATCATGCACCTTATTTTCTCGTTCAAGCTTTCTGCCTTCATCAGTTGTTCCAGTGTCAGGTGCATGCGCCAGCGCCAGTAGTGCCGCGGGTTGGCAGGAATATTGATGCGTTCTTCCTGCACGTTCGGGTTGCGCCATTTGCCGTCCATGGACATCCAGTCTTGCAGGGAGAGGATGCAGAGGATGGAGTTGCTATGGAGGTGATTGCGAACCACTTCTTCGCAGAGCTCCGGCGTGGCCGTTGCCGGTGCGGCACCGTAGTGCCCGAGCATGGTGTTGTAGTAACGCTGCGTCTGTTGGAAGTCTTCTTCCCACCAGCCGCGCAGCGTAGACATATCATGCGTAGAGATGGTGCAAACCGAGCGGTACGGATACCAGTCCGGATGTCCGAATTCCTGCGACGGGTCTTTAGGCATACGCTGTATCTCCAGACTGAGGATACGCAGGTCGTTCATTACCCATGCCACACAATCGGGTATCATGCCGAGGTCTTCTCCACACACCAGCATACGGGTGGATTGCGTCAGTTGCGGCAACTTCTTCATAGCCTGGTCGCGCCAGAAGTCGTTATGGCGATGATAGTAGTACTGGTCGTAAAGGCGGTTGAATGCTGTTTTTTCCCAGTCGTTCAGGGCACGGTAGATAAAGTCGTGCTGCACGCCGATGCGGGGATGGTACAGGTTCGGGTCTTTGCGGTCAGGAACAAATAATACGTCACTGATCAGGGCATATAATCCGTCTCTGACCCATATACTGTCTTCGTCGTTCTTGCCGGCAAAGAAGGCTTCTACCTTGCGTTGGGTATCAAATTCCGGACGCATACGGTACACCTCGTAAGTTTCAGTCGGTTCGATGAACGTCTGCTTTACATAGTCGGTATGTGGTCCGAACACTTGTCCGAGGAAATATTCATGGATATACGGCCGCAGGAACTCTTCACGGAAAGAGAGTCCGTAGCTTTCTATCTCTTCACGGCTCATGGGAAGGGCGGGTACAAACTGTCCCAGCAATCCATGCACGGCATTCATCGGGATTTCCCAGATGCGGAAGAATCCCAGAATGTGGTCGATGCGGTAGGCGTCAAAGTATTCAGCCATCTTTTGGAAACGTTTCATCCACCATTTATAACCGTCGTTCTCCATCACATCCCAGTTATAGGTGGGGAAACCCCAGTTCTGCCCGTTGACAGAGAAATCATCGGGTGGAGCACCGGCCTGTCCGTTGAGGTTGAAATAATAAGGTTCTGTCCAGGCTTCTACACTGTTGCGACTGATACCGATGGGGATGTCCCCCTTCAGCACTACTCCATGCTCGCGGGCATAAGTGGTGGCTTCGAGCAATTGCAGGTGAAGATTGAACTGGATATAGAAGTAGATGGCGATATGGGCATAGTCCGCCGTGTCGGGGCGGCACAGTTCTTCAATCTCTTGAGCATTGTACTCCGAGTATTGGGGCCATTCGCGGAAGTTCGGTGTATGGTATAAATCGCGCAGGTAGCTGAATGCAGCATACGGTTGCAGCCAATCTTTGTTGGCTTCGAAGAAGCTGCGGAAGGCTTTCGAAGCCAGCACCTTTTCTCCTTCTTGCTTGAATATCTGATGGAAATATTCCCATTTCACCCGGTTGACAGCTTCGTAGTCGATGGCGGAAAGTGCATTCAGTTCTTTTTGTTTTCGGTTGAAGGTAGCAGCAGTTTCTTTATCCTTCAGGTTGCCCATCTGTTTAAGGTCGGCATACATCGGGTGGAAGGCATAAATGGAAATGCTGTTGTAGGGATAAGAGTCTGTCCATGTATGAGTCATGGTGGTATCGTTGATCGGTAAGATCTGTACTACCTTCTGGTTGGTACTGACCGCCCAGTCCACCATTCTCTTCAGGTCTCCGAAGTCTCCTACACCGAAACTTTTTTCCGACTTTAGTGAGAATACAGGGACAGCTACGCCTGCACCTTTCCAGGAAGGAATATTAAAGTAGGCATATCGGTCGGCAATGACCAATGTCTCGTTTGCTTTGATTTCGGGAGCAGCCAGATAGCGGTTGGGGTTATTCTCCCAAGCTTCGGCACGCTTCTCTTCTTTATTGTACAATACAAATTTGTATTCTAGTGGAAATTCCAGTTTGGAAGCATCCAGTTCGGCTTGCCATTCCGGAAAGTTGGCATCACTCATGGGCCATGCCTTGTCCGGGTCCCAGTTGCCGAGTGCTTTCTGGTTACCACAGATGGCCAGGCAGTACTTGCTGTTGATGCGTGGAGCATAAGCCTTGATCATCAATCCTTTTTTGTAGCTTTTGGGGATTGCGCTTCGTTCGCGGTGCGCCAGCAGTGCTTCGGTAAATGCCGAACTGTAGAAGTATTGCTGCTCCGGAAGATTCTTCCAGCAGTCGTTGATGCGCAGGCTTTTCTTAACGTCGGCCGGTAGATAGATGCGTCGCGGAAAGGAGTTCCATTCGGTACGGATGGCCTTACCGTCACGATATATGTGATAACTGTATTCGACAACCCTTTCGGCCGGCAATTGAATGGATATTTCATTGCTCCAATGAATGCCGTCTACTGTGGTAAGGGCTACAGCCTGCTCCGGATTATTTTTCCCAAGTTCGGGGACAGAACCTAATATTCTGACTTCTTCTCCCCAGCTTGTGCGATATTCAATATGAAATGTAACTATCATATATATTAGATTTAATTATTGACTAATGATTTTGCAAGTATAGAAATATTCTACATATGTCGTATCTTTACTTTCGTCGAACTACTTTAAAATAGTATGCAAACGTTTGTGCTCTTTGTATGATTAAACATTGAAAGGAGCCTATGGGCTCCTTTCAACACTTTTTGCTTACATATTAATCATTTACTTGGCTAAGTTTATCCACATCTGGATGCACCGCAAGTGGTACAGATGAGGCAACCTTCCTGATAAACTAATGTCTCGTTTCCGCAGTTGGGGCACTTCTTGCCTTTGGCTTCTGTTCCGTCCTGCACATATTTTTTCAGCGCACGCTCTACACCATTCTTCCAGGTGTTGATGTTCTCGCTGTCCAATTGCAGCGAACCTACCAGTTTGATCACCTGTTCGATCGGCATTCTCCAGCGAAGTACGCCTGAAATCAGTTTAGCATAGTTCCAGTATTCTTTATTGAACTTCTCAGACAGACCTTCGATGGTCATTTTGTATCCGCGTTTGTTCTCGAACTGGAAGTCATAGCGTTTGTTTCCGTTTTCATCGACGTTCTTGATGATGCGTCCGGTATTTACGCTTTTCGGAATAATGATTCCTTCGTCATCGTCTTGCAGACCGGTGAATATCTCGTAAGGTCTGCCGTCGAGCAAGCCGACCAGGGCCACCCATTTCTCTTTGTTGTTTTGGAAGCGTACGACGTCGGCTTCAAGCACTGTCGGGCGTACCTCGACTACCGTTGGTGGTTTGCAAGGAGGGAGTTCCTCTTTCTTATCTTTGTCGGACTTCGCAGAGATCAGCACTCCTGAACGGGAACCGTCACGATAAACCGTACAGCCCTTGCAGCCTGACTTCCAGGCTTCCACATACAGGCGGTTTACCAATTCTTCGTCTACATCGTTCGGCAGGTTGATGGTCACACTGATGGAGTGGTCTACCCATTTCTGAATTTTACCTTGCATACGCACCTTCATCAGCCAGTCCACATCGTTGGACGTTGCTTTGTAATAAGGTGATTTGGCTACCAGTTCGTCTATTTCTTCCTGAGTGTATCGTTTAGCCGGATCATAGCCGTTTGCTTCCATCCAAGTCACAAACTTGTGGTGGAATACGATGTATTCTTCAAAGGCATCTCCGGTTTCGTCAACAAAGTCGACTCGTACGTTGGTATCGTTCGGGTTTACTTTTCTTCTACGTTTGTATACCGGAAGGAATACCGGTTCGATACCCGAGGTAGTTTGGGTCATCAGACTGGTTGTGCCGGTAGGAGCGATGGTCAGGCACGCAATGTTACGGCGACCATATTTTTTCATATCCTCATACAATGCCGGGTCGGCTTCGCGCAAGCGGTTGATAAACGGATTGTTCTTTTCTCTTTCCGAGTCATATACATCGAATGCTCCGCGTTCTTTGGCCATATCCACTGATGAACGATAAGCACCCAGAGCGACTGCTTTGTGCACTTTCTCTGAAAACTCTGTCGCTTCTTCTGTTCCATAACGCATTCCGAGAGCGGCAAGCATATCGCCTTCGGCTGTAATACCGACACCGGTACGTCGTCCCTGACCACTCTTCTTATAGATCTTTTCCCACAGTCCGCGTTCGGTGTGTTTCACTTCTTCGTTTTCGGGGTCCTGATCGATTTTCTCTATGATACGTTCTATCTTCTCCAATTCCAGATCGATGATGTCATCCATGATGCGCTGAGCCAGTGCTACATGTTTATGGAAGAGATCGAAGTCGAAGTAGGCATCTTTGGTGAACGGATTGACTACGTATGAATATAGATTGATGGCCAACAGTCGGCAAGAATCGTAGGGGCATAATGGAATTTCACCACAAGGGTTTGTCGAAACCGTTTTATATCCCAGGTCCGCATAACAGTCGGGCACTGATTCGCGAATAATGGTATCCCAGAACAATACACCCGGTTCTGCTGATTTCCATGCATTATGCACAATTTTTTTCCATAGGTTGGAAGCTTCGATCTCTTTTACCGTAGTCGGGTGATCGGAGTCAATAGGGTATTGTTGGGTATATTTTCTGCCTTCTACGGCTGCTGACATGAACGCATCGTCCAGCTTAACTGAAACATTGGCTCCTGTTACCTTACCTTCTGTCATTTTGGCGTCGATAAATGCTTCCGAGTCCGGATGCTTGATCGATACACTGAGCATCAGTGCGCCGCGACGTCCGTCTTGAGCAACCTCACGTGTGGAATTGGAATAACGTTCCATGAACGGAACCAGACCGGTAGAAGTCAGAGCGGAGTTTTTCACAGGAGAACCTTTGGGACGGATGTGCGAGAGATCATGACCTACACCACCACGTCTTTTCATCAGTTGTACCTGTTCTTCGTCTATTTTGATGATGGCACCGTATGAATCGGCAGAACCATCAATACCAATCACAAAGCAATTGGAAAGTGAAGCAACCTGATAATCGTTACCTATACCTGTCATCGGACTACCTTGCGGCACGATATACTTAAAATGATCAAACAGCTCAAACAACTGTTCGGAACTTAGTGCGTTGGGGTACTTTGCTTCAATGCGAGCCACCTCGTTGGCAAGTCTCCAATGCATATCCTTCGGTGACTTCTCGTAAATATTTCCGAAAGAGTCTTTTACTGCGTATTTGTTTACCCAAACTCGCGCAGCAAGTTCATCGCCCTGAAAATATCGTAAAGATTCTTCGAAGGCTTCCTCGTAAGAGTAAATTTGCTTTTCCACGATGCAATGTGTCTTAGATTTCTTTATTAATAAGTAAATATGTAGAAGCTTACTTATCATTAACAAACGTGCCTGCAAAGCTATGAATGTTTTTTGGTATATCAAAATAAAAACGAGATAATTTATTAACCGGTACTAAGTTATCCGTTTATAAACGATAAGCAATTGATAAACAAATGAATGATGCTTTTGTTCGACGCTTGAAGTTTTCCAAAAAGAAAATTATTCTATTTTATAAATGAGATAGAATGATTATTCTTTTTATATCTTTGCAGAAAAAAGATATGATGGATACAGTTAAGAACAGAAGGACAATCCGCAAATACCAGCAAAAAGATATTACTCCTGATTTGTTAAATGATTTGCTCGAAACCTCTTTCCGCGCTTCTACGATGGGAGGGATGCAACTTTATAGTGTTATAGTGACTCGCGATGCAGAAATGAAAGAGAAACTTTCTCCTGCTCATTTCAATCAGCCGATGGTAAAAGGGGCACCTGTCGTGCTTACTTTTTGTGCCGATTTCCGCCGTTTCAGCAAGTGGTGTGAACAGAGAAACGCTGTTCCCGGCTACGATAATTTAATGTCTTTTATGAATGCGTCTATGGATACCTTGTTGGTTGCGCAAACCTTCTGCACGTTGGCTGAAGAGGCAGGCTTGGGTATCTGTTATCTGGGAACGACTACTTATAATCCGCAAATGATCATCGATACACTTCAACTGCCGAAACTGGTATTCCCTATTACGACGATCACAGTCGGCTATCCGGACGGTACTCCGGCCCAGGTGGACCGCTTGCCTCTCGAAGCTGCCGTGCATCAGGAAGTTTACCATGATTATACTCCGGAAGACATCGATCGCTTGTACGAGTATAAAGAATCACTGCCGGAAAATAAACAGTTTATAGAAGAAAATAAGAAAGAAACTCTGGCACAAGTATTTACGGATGTACGTTATACAAAGAAAGACAATGAATTTATGTCTGAGAACTTGTTGAAAGTGCTTCGTCAACAAGGATTCTAATGATAAGTAATAGGTAATAAGTAATAGGTAATAAGTAATAGGTAATAGGTAATAAGTAATAGGTAATAGCTATGCGGACTGCACTTGTTTATGCAGCTTCGATATTACCTAGGGATATTCAGTAAATGTCCCTCTTTCTAATAAATTAAGAGAACAGTTTTACTTTACGTGAGCTTTTCTCTTAATTTTTTTCTGTAAAGCCTCAAGTCTCCTATCTTTTTCATAGAATATTATTTACATATTCTTATTTTTTCTTCCCAACGGTACATTATGTATATGTCTTTTTAGGGGAAGTTAAAAACCTCTCCTGTTTTCCTCTTATTATTTTAGTCTGATTATGCAGCCGTTCTTTTTTTCTTTTCGACCTTTTCTATCATGCATACCGCATTGGCCGTATGTATTCCAAAGAAAATCCAAAGCATTTCCGTTTTCCTGTTTCTAGCTTTTATCCTGGCCAGTGAGTAATGTTGTTTCTGCGTTCCAAAACTTCCTTCCAGGCGGGTAGCTCTTTCACGGCTGAGTTCCGACCGTAAGATTTTCCGAAGCGGCTCATCTTTGGCAGCTCTGCCCTTACGCTTAAAGGAAGTACTTATATGATATTTTGTACAAAATTTCCGGTTGGCATTATTGGCATAGATTGAATCCGCCGCAAGCGCCTTAACCCTAACCCCGGTCAGTTGTTGTTGCAGACGAATACAGTCTTTCAAACGTACTCCTTCGTTAAAAGCCTTAAAGGAGATATGTTCTATAAAGGAGATTCCGTCTATCTGTATATTGTTGACTTTGGCTCCGAATTCAACGGATTTGGTTTCCTTGCCTCTGATAATGGGGCGAAGGTAATGCCGGTCGATACTCACGATACGGTTGGACACTTTTTTGCCTGCAAATAAATTCTTCCCTTGCTCAAGGACTGTCTGTATGACCGAGAAACGTCTTTGGTAATCAGAGGATAGTGTAAGCCTGTTCCTGTAGGATGAATGAAGCAGCTCCAGCTGGTCAAGTAACTTTTCCAATAACTGAAGTAACCTTCGTGTAATCATACGAGTCTGTGATTTCTTGCGTTTACGCAGTTTGCTATAAGCAAGATAGGCACGGCGTACATCAAGATACTTGTTACGGGGACGTTGTATGTGCAAGGTCTGGCAATGTTTGCACAGATGACGATGAAGCCATACAATACCTTCCCATAAGAGTTTGGTATCAGTAGGGAAACGCAGATGACTTTCATAACAGGTGGCATCGGTCATACAGACATGAAGGTTCTCAAGATAAGGTGTCCAATGCTCGGCAAGAATGAGCTGGAGGGACTCAACGTCAAGGCGATCCGCTAGTTCCTGACGAATTGCACTAACGATTTTAGGATTGGTTAGTGGATGAAGCGGATCAATCTGAACACCACAAAATAACTGGTAATGAATATTACCGTTTAAATGCTCAATCAGTTGTGCATCGGAAAAGTTGGTATAGGACTTCAAGACCATCAAGGCTATTTTACCTTCGGGAGAAAAATAACTTTTACGCCCAAAAGGAGAGGACTTCAAATGCATTTGTCGGGCCAGTTCCGAGAAAGGGAACAGAGAATGGAGGCGACCTAATTCACTCGTTGCAAAACTTTGACGATATTTTTTAAGCATATCGAACTCGGTAAAACCTAAACAAGGTTCGATTTCTGAGATTTTTTGTATCTTTACCATGTGTTTTTATTTTTAATTACCCCCGTTTTGGCCGTCAAACCGTTTTTTGGGGGGAATGCTTAAAGATACAAAAAAGGCAACTAACTCGCAATGAATTAGTTGCCTTAAATTTTATTATTTTAGGAATATCCCTACCTATTACTTAATACCTATTACTTGAATTATGCTTTCTTCTTCAGCAACGACTCAATCTCCTGTACCTCAGCCTGAAAGCTTTTATCTACTTCCAGTTGACCTTTTACAGTCTTGCAAGCATGCAGCACTGTCGCATGATCCTTATTGCCGATGAACTTACCGATTTTTGAAGTTGAGAAATCCGTATAATTCTTAGCCAGGTACATTGCAATCTGACGTGCCTGAACCACTTCTCTTTTTCTGGATTTGGTGTGAATAGCCGATGCTTCCAGATCAAAGTGCTTGCATACTACTTTCAGTATATCGTCAATGGTAACTGCTTTTGTTTCGTTGTGAACTACGCCGTGTACAATATGTTGGGCTAAATCCAAGTCTATTTCTTTGTTGAAAATAGTAGAGCGTGCCATAATGGCGATGACGATACCTTCCAGGTCTCGTACACTCTCATTTACATTTTCAGCGATATAGTCGATCACTTCCGGTGGGAATTGCAGACCGTCGCGGTGTATCTTGTTCCGCAGGATGTTTTTGCGGAGTTCGACAGTCGGTTTTTCCAGTTCTGCCACCATTCCCCATTTGAAACGGGTCAACAGACGTTCTTCCATACCCTGCAATAATACAGGGGCACGGTCGGAAGTCAGTATAAGCTGCTTTCCGTTTTGATGTAAATGATTGAAGATATGGAAGAAAGTATTTTGAGTTTTCGTTACTCCGGCAAATTCCTGAATATCATCAATGATTAATACATCAATTGTCTGGTAGAAGTTGATAAAGTCGTTGGTCGTGTTATTACGTACGGAGTCTGTATATTGCACTTGAAACAGATGTGCCGAAACATACAATACTCTTTTATCGGCATATAATTCTTTGATTTTAGTACCGATTGCGTTTGCCAGGTGTGTTTTCCCCACTCCGGACGCTCCGTAAAGGAACAATGGATTGAAGGCAGTACCTGCTGGATTTTGCGCAACCGCTTCTGCTACGCTTCTTGAAAGTTTGTTGCTGTATCCTTCTATAAAGTTCTCGAAGTTATAGTTCGGGTTCAAGTGCGGGTCTAAGTCCTGTACGGCAGGAGCTTTCAGGAAACTGGGCGCCTTGTTGCCACCGACGATGCTTTTAGGAGTAACAGCTGTAGAACGATTGCTTGCTTCGAGATTCACGGTTTGATTCGGAATCGAAGTCTTGTCGACCATGACGTTATACATTAACTTGGTGCCTTCGCCAATAGCTTTGTACAATGTCTTTCGCAGCAAATCCACGAATTTCTCTTCCAGTATTTCATAGAAAAACTGGCTCGGGATCTGTACGATCAATGTTTTGTCCTCATATTTTAATGGAACAATCGGGGCAAACCAAGTATTATATGTCGTCTCTGGAACATTGTCTTTAATTACTTCGAGACAGCGGTTCCAAAGTACAACATGATTTGATTCAATCATAGTGACTTTAATACATTTATTAAATTAAGCGAAACTTCTACGTTTGCAAAATTGGGAATCTTATTTGGAAAAAACAAATTAGCTTTTTCTTGTTTTTCTCGGGCAAACAATAATGTGTTTACTTTCAATGACTTATAGAATTGTGTTGGAACACTGTCTGTTTTCCCTCTCTTGCAAAATTATAAGTATCTGTATTTTAGTTGTTTATCGTTTTATTCTTGCTCTTTTATACTTCCCGTACTTGTTTGTACGGGAATATTATTTCGGTCTGTAGATAGACTTTTGCAGAGGTTATACTCCCTTTTATATACCGCCTGCTTATTTAGATAAAATCTATATAAGAAAGATTTGCTACTTGTCTTTCTTCCCGAATAAAGAGAAATGAACGTACCGTTTGGGGTGTGCTTTCAGGTCTTCCAGTAAGCTCGCCGCATTCTCTGTGGTAGCGTTCAGATTGTTATATAAAGCAGGGTCGTTGAAGAGCAGTCCGATAGTGTTATCTTTGCTGTTCAACTTCTCTGTAATCATTTTTACGTTAGCGAGTGTTGCGTCAACTTTTTGGAAAATGGCGCTGTAGTCCACTTCCTTCAAGTTACCGCTGATCGCTACAAAATTATCTCCGATGGTATTGAGCTTGCCGGTCAGCTGCGGGATATCTTTGCTCATGAGTCCTTTCATCTGAGAGCTGACTACAGCAAGATTGGCGGTAGTCGTTTCGATAGAGTGCAGCGTAGAAGGGATGCTCTTGTCACCTACGATGTTGTTCAGTGAGGTGAGGATAGAATCCAGTTTCGGTAACATGCTCTCAATTTGGGGCATGAGTTTCGCTACGCTTTCCATCATTCCGTTGTTCAATGTGCCGGGGATGGTGTCGCCTATGGCATATTTTTCACGCGGATTGTTGGCGAGAAGAATATTCATGCGTACGCCTCCCATCAGTTCGGATACAAGTTCTGCGCTACTTCCTTTCGGGATGCGGAGTTCGGTGTCCAGTTCGACTTCAACGATCACATTTCCGGGATTTACATAGTCATATTCGATGTCGCGTACAATACCTACACGAACGCCATCAGCAAAAACAGGGCTCGACTTGGTCAGTCCGTTTACATTCTGAAACTTGGCATAGAAATAGCTTGAAGGCTGAAACATATGTATGCCTTTCAGCCAATTAATTCCATAGACAAGCACGCATAATGCTACGATACCTGCAATTCCTATTCGAACTTCTTTTGTAATGTACTTCATTTTATTTTCTATTTATTTCTTCTTTTTTTAAATTCGGCTATCGCTTCGTTGACATTCATCTTTTCGCCGTTTCGGAAGGCGATGATGAATGCGTCTTTGAACTGTGCCGAGATGGTACGCTTGGTGCGTAACACTTTGTTATAATCACTGGAAGCACCATACGTATATTTGTACAGTCCTTTTTCTTTGTAATAATCCACATCCTTCAGTCCTTTCAGTCGTTTGTCATTCCTTGTAAGAGGCTTTGAGGAGGTGAGTATCTGTATCTTAAACGTTATTTCGCTGTCATTGGTTGCGCTTTCTGAGACAATAGGCCGTTTGGGAGCTGTTTTTGTGGCAGTGGCGGGTGTTGTACTTGCTTCGGCCATCAGTTCCCTTTGTTTCGGGGTGCTGTCCACTTCTTCGGAGTCTTTCTGCGCTTGGGCGATTTCCGGAGCACTTGTAACCGGTTCTTCGGTTGGGATAATTGTTTTGCTGGCTCCGGTCAGGCGTATTTCCTGTTCTCTTTTGTAGTTTAAGAATGCGTGGTAGATGCCTTTGGCCATTGTGTTGGCTCCGGCTTCCGAGTTGAGATAGCGTTCTTCTTCCGGAGTTGAGATGAAGCCCAATTCTACCAGGATACTTGGCATGGCGCTTGCTTTCAGCACCAGGAATCCGGCTTGATGCACTCCGCGGTCTACCCGTTTGCAGGTATGGCGGAATTGCTTCTGTACAAGTGATGCCAGATGTACGCTTTGTTCCATGTATTTATCCTGCATAAATTCGAAGATAATGTAGGATTCCGCCGAGTTCGGGTTGAAGCCGGCGTATCTGGTCTGATAGTCGCTTTCATAGAGGATTACCGAGTTCTCTCGTTTGGCTACTTCCAGATTAGCATCGGATTTGGCCAGACCCAGTGTCCATGTAGAAGCTCCTTTGGCGGTGCGGTTTTTTGCCAGAGCGTTGGTGTGGACAGAGATAAAGAGATCGGCTTTTGCGTTATTGGCTATTTCTGCCCGTCGGTCCAGGGGGATAAAGACATCCCTGCTGCGGGTATAGATCACTTTGACGTCATCGCAGTTTTTTTTGATCAGGTTTCCCAGTTTCAGTGCGACGTTCAGATTGATGTTTTTCTC
>ERZ833515.937-NODE-937-length-22750-cov-6.329808_pt1 | contig 22750 bp, 19 predicted proteins | sample MGYA00519949_ERZ833515 | MGnify/ENA primary metagenome ERZ833515 (study PRJEB31850, sample SAMEA3708741) | human gut metagenome | biome: human gut; feature: human-associated habitat; material: faeces | place: China | collected 2014 ...
TGATGGGGCTCAGTCATTAAAGCCTAAAAAATATACAAAACTTATTGAAGAATTACGAGAAATTGGTAAAGTAGTAGGTAAAGAAATATAAGTAGAAAGGAAGTATAATTATGGATTTACACGGGAGAAGTTTTTTAACACTTAAGGATTATACTAAAGAAGAAATCTATTATCTTCTAGACTTAGCTAAAAAGCTAAAGGCTAAGAAGAAAGCAGGAAAGATTGGTCATTCACTTGAAGGTAAGAATATTGCGTTGTTATTTGAAAAGACATCTACACGTACAAGATGTGCTTTTGAAGTAGGTGTTCTTGATGAAGGAGGACATGCTACTTTCTTGACTCAGTCACAGATGGGAAAGAAGGAGTCAATTGAAGATACAGCGAAAGTACTAGGTAGAATGTTTGATGGGATTGAATTTAGAGGATTTAAGCAGGAAAATGTTGAAGCATTAGCTAAGTATTCAGGAGTACCTGTATGGAATGGTTTAACAGATGTTGACCACCCTACTCAGACTTTAGCTGATTTCCTTACTATTCAGGAACATCTTGATAAGCCTTTAAATGAAATTAAGTTTGTCTTTACTGGTGATATTAGAAATAATGTATGTTATGGATTAATGTATGGTGCATGTAAGGTGGGAATGCATTTTGTATGTTTAGGTCCTAAATCATTAGAAATGGATCCAAAAGTTGTGGCTTATTGTCAGGAAGAATGTAAAAAGTCTGGCGGAAGTTTGACTATTACTGATGATACAGATGCAGTTGATGGTGCTGATGTTATCTATACTGATATCTGGGTTTCAATGGGTGAAGATGAATCATTGTATAAGCCAAGAGTGGAATTATTAAGTCCATTTAAAGTAACCAAAGAATTAATGAGTAAGACACATAATGACAATACATTATTTATGCATTGTCTACCATCTTACCATGATTTCGAAACAGAAACAGCAAGAGTAAAACATGAACAGGGATTAGATGTTCGTGAAGTGGATGATGAAGTATTCAGAAGCAAAAACTCTGTTGTATTTGATGAAGCAGAAAATAGACTTCATACAATTAAAGCTGTTATGGTTGCAACATTAGGTAAAGAAGATTAATGAAACATTTATTTACATCTTACTATGATGACAAAGGCATGTATGTCATATATAACGAAGAGACTGCAAATGCGGATAGTGTAATTGAGTATGTTGTTGTGATGTTAGAACAGTTTATCAATACACTTGCAGAAGAATCTGATGAGACAATTGAAAATGTAATAGAGATTGTCGGTAAGGATTTTAATGATTTTGTTTCCAGTTATTATGAAGGAAACTACGAACTGCTTGTTTCTAAGGCAGTGGATCGTGGTTTTGCGCATGAGCAGCAGGAATTAGTGGGAGTAAGAGATGAAAATGCGATTGGTATAGACTTAGAATTAAGTAATTATAGTGATCTATTCTTATTGATGTCATTGGCTGTTCTAAGTTGTGATTATAGTGATAATGCGAAAGATATATTTACATATCTTGAAAGCATGAATAAAAGTGATTCTGTAAATTAGACTGGAGGGGTTTTCCCCTCCTTTTTACGTAAAAAAATAGAAGAGGATTACTCCTCTTCTATAGCACCATCATAGGCTTGATTGATTGTTTTACTGATCTTATCTTTAGATGTCTCTAGTTCCTTCAGACTCTTTTCAAGAGTACCTAAGTTCTTCATGACTCTGTCATAACGTTCATCTAAACGATTCGTATCTTCTTTAAGTTTAATAATACGCTGTTCTATTTCTTTAATATTCTCAGAACGATTAAAGTCTTTAGTAATATTAATAAGTGTAAAGACAACCCCCATAAGTGTAGAAGGAGATGTCATTAAGACCTTCTTATTATGTGCATAATCATATAAATCAGCACATTCATCACATAAATAGAGATAGATGGCTTCACTAGGAATAAACATTACTGCCTCTTCCAATGTTTCCTCGGTAATATATTTACTAGAAATATCATCTATATGCTTCTTTACATTCTTCTTGAATTCATTGTGATAAACAACATCCTTAGGATTATCTACTATCTTTAAATAGTTCTCCATAGGAAACTTAGAATCAATAATGAGTACTTTAGTATTACCTGGTAAATGTAAAGCGGCATCCCCTATTTTTCCATTACTTAAATGATATTGTGATTCAAAGATATGTGAATTATCACCACAATAAAGAGATAGGATATGGTAGAGCTGATATTCTCCAAATGTCCCTCTCTTTTTTGTATTGGTCATAATTACATTAATATCATGCATATCATTAATCATCTGATTTATTTTTGTATCAGATTGACCTAGTGATCTACTCGCATCATTTAACATCGTAATAATAGAATTATATTGTCTATCAAGAGATGAACTATTTGCCTGTGTTTCAGCCATCTTCTCATGAAGTTTCATCTGTGTTGTATAGAGAAGATAAATAACAACAACCAATAGTACAATACAAATAATACTTAATACAATTTCCATATTACTTACGCTTTAAATCTACAATAATTTCTAAGCGAGGTGTATGTGGTTCTTTATCTAGTGAGATAATAGTATTCACATCATACATTTCTTCTAATTGATGTAATGTTTTAGCGAGAGTACTCATGTTATCAGATACAATAATTAAATGTTTAATACCTGATAAAGTAATAGACTTCAATAAATCTTCAGTCATACCATCAACAGTTTCATTGATGATTAATGCATCATATCTATGATTCTTTAAATGATGTGCTGCCTGATCATTGACATGACCTGCAACAAATAACTTGTTGTCTAATTCTAATCTCTTTGCGTTTTCAGTGGCATCATGGATACTTACCTTATTGTCATCAATTGCGACAACTTTGTTTTCAAGCTGTAATTCCATAATTCCTGAACCACAACCCATAGACAATACTCCTTCCTTCTTATCTAATAAAGAAGCAATCTGTCTTGTCTTTTCATCATCCATTTCTGGGTTAAGGATCATATCAGAACGTACTGAAATCTTGAAATCCTTATACTGTGCATGTGTCTGACCATAGATTCTCTTGAATCCCTGTTCATAGAAATCCTGATAACGTGAAGTATTCACTGTATAATATAATGCAGTCACTTCATCCAATGCAGCGATTTCTTTAGTCACAGTCTGACTGATACCATCCTGTCCAGTAACGAATGCCACCTGCATTTCTTCACCAATCTGTCTAACAATTAAGAATCTTAAGCCCTTCTTGAACTTATCATTATAATCACGACAGTTATTTGCATTAAGAATATCTTCGATCTTTACTAGTAAAGAATTGATCTTCTTTGTCTGAAGAGGACAATGATCCATTAAAGTAAGGAACTTTGTTTCACGCTGGTAAACGCCCACACATAACTTTCCACTGAAGTAAGTAATTGGGAAAGCAACGATATGACGATAATGTTCTGGCTCTTTCATTCCTACAACAGGCTTGATATCCAAGTCTTTTACAGATAGATCTGTATATTTGTGAAGTGTTTCTTTTAATAATTCACGTTTATGAACTAATTGATCAGCATAATTCATATGCTTTAAAGCACATCCCATACACTGATTGTACTGATCACATTCAGGATCCTTTCTTGCTGATGAAGTCTTCTTATATGCAGTCACATGACCCAACATATAAGTCTGTGTCTTCTTATCAATTTCTACTTCAACCATTTCTAATGGTAAAGCATTCTGTACGAAGATAACTTTCTTCTTAATATAACCAATACCTTCACCATTAATACCAAGCTTCTTGATATTTATTTCTTCTCTTTCTTTTCTTGGTTTTGATGAAAATCTTCTTGGTTTTGAATCAAATTCTCTTGCTGGTTTCTTATCGAAGTCTTCTCTTGGTTTTCTGTCAAAATCTCTTCTTGGCTTCTTGTCGAAATCTTTTCTTGGCTTTCTGTCAAAGTCTTTTCTTGGCCCTCTATTTTCTTTCTTATAGCCTTTATCAGACCCCTTGTTGAACCCTTTACGGCTATCCTTTCTAGGTTTTCTGTCGTTGTTAAAGCTTTTTCTTCTTGGTTTACTCTTTCCAAAATCTTCTCTTGCCATTTTGCGTTGTTCCTCCTCAAGTATGCAATATGAGTTAAATACATTCCTACATAGAAAATCTCACTTGCCCAATCAAATACAAATAAGATAACACAGATTGAGGTAAGTGGTCCATATAAAGATGTAAAATCTGCATATTTAAAATAATAGTTTAATGCAATATATAAAATCACTATCCCACCAGAAGTTATAAAGGCTCCCTGAAGGGCTTCATGATATGTGATACGTTCTCTTGGGACTATCATATAGATAGCCATAAAAAATAGGACCATAATAAGAAATAATAGGACAAAGCGCATAAATGCAATGCCATATAAAAAATGAAATGCTTTAGATATAGGTCCTGTTGCAAGTAATACAATAGAAATCAATAATGTACCAAGTAACAGCATTGTCACCTTAAAGACATAGATATACCAGGCAATCACTGATTCAGTTCTTTCTTCTATCGCAAACATCTTCTTAGAAATATCATAGATATTTCCTACACCTCTAGATACAGCATAAAAAGACCAAATAAACACTAATATAGAGACTGTATTTAAAGAACTACCCTTTAATGTATCAATCAACATCTCTGCATAAGCTGGCTGTATAAACTCTTTAATACCCATCTCTAGAATATCTACACTTATATGCAAAGAAGATGTTACAACTGCAATAATAGTCATAGAAGGGATCAGCAGGATGATAAGATAAAATGATAAGGCGGCGCTAGAGAAGCTTGGTACATAATAACGATAGTCATCATATATAGCCATTGCTTTATTATATATATCTTTCATGACTGCTCACCTCCAAAAGAAAAAACACTTTAATCGTGTTTTTCTTCATTTTCTTTTTGACTTTCCTCTTCTGGAATAATAAGTCTCAATAATTCAATTCTGTTTTTATCAATCTTTTCAATAATAAACATACAGCCATCTACATAAACCTTCTGATGAGGGTTGGGTGAACCATTCACCTGACCTAAGACAAGACCACCAATAGATTCAAATTCTTCAGAAGCGAATTCTGTACCACAACGGTCATTGACTTCATCTATGTTTAAACTGCCGTCTACTAAATAAACATTCTTAGAGATTTTCTTTACTTCTTCACTATTGTCATCATATTCATCATCGATTTCACCAACGATTTCTTCAACAATATCTTCTAATGTCACAATACCAGCCATAACACCATATTCATCTAATACAACTGATAAAGACACATGTTCCTTACGCATAGAAGCAAAAACATCTGAAATATGATTAAATTCATAAACGAAATAAGCATCTCGCATATAATCTTTCACCTGGAAATGTTCATGATCAACAGGCTTCATTAAGATATCCTTGATATGTAATACACCAACAATCTCATCACCCTCTTCTGAAAGAACTGGTAAACGAGAATATTGCGATTCCTGTAATACAGCAACCACTTCATCATAAGTCGCATCATAATCAACTGTAGCCACGTGAATACGTGGTGTCATGATTTCTTTAATATCAGTATCACCAAAATCAAAGATATTATGCATCATTTCTTTTTCTTCATCTTCTAATACACCTTCTTCATGAGACACGTTTACAATTGTTTTTAAGTCTTCTTCAGAAAGTGTAGGCTGTGGATCAATATTACCACCTAATATATGAATTAAGCCATGAGACACTGCAGTTAAGATAACGACAACTGGTGTAAATATAAAATTTATAAATTGAATAAAACGACAGAATCTATAACATAATGCTTCAGCTTTACTAACGGCTAAAGTCTTTGGTGTAATTTCACCAAAAATAAGAATCATTAACGTAACAAACCCTGTTGCAACCGCAACACCTGTTCCTTCATTACCAAATACACTAATTACAAATGATGTAGTTAATGAAGAAGCTAAAATGTTAACAAGGTTATTGCCTACTAGAATTGTACTTAACAAATGATCTGTATCTTCTAAAAGATTAGAAACAATTAAAGCCTTGGCGTGATGAGGATCTTCTTCATCCTCACTTACAGTCTTTACTCTAATCTTAGAAACAGACATAAATGCAGTTTCTGCACTAGAAAATAAGCCTGACAATCCAATCAACAAAATAAAAATAACAACCATCATTATCTGACTCGAGTCCACAACACTATCATACTCCTTTAATAACTATATTGAGTGCTATATACAAAAGCACAATTCTATTATACATTTTTTATAAGAAACATCAATAAAAAACAAAAAGGAGGAACAAATGTTCCTCCCGATGAACGATTATTATTTAAGTAATGATCTATATAATGCTTCAATATCTTCAACTGAAGTATCTCTTGGGTTACCTGGACGGCAAGCATCAGCATATGCATCCTTAGCTAACTGAGGAATATCTTCTTCCTTAACAACACCCTTAAGAGTCATTTCGATACCAACATCTTCACCTAACTTCTTAACAGCATCTACAGCAGCTTTACGGTATTCTTCCTGAGTCATACCATCAACACCTTCAACACCCATTGCCTTAGCGATGTCTTTATACTTTTCACCAGTATATTCAGCATTGTATTCCATAGTTGTTGGAAGTAAGATTGCACAAGCTTTACCATGAGGCATATCATAGTAAGCACTTAATGTATGAGCCATAGAATGGTCAACACCTAAACCTACGTTAGAGAATCCCATACCAGCAACATACTGACCTAAAGCCATACCTTCACGTCCTTCAGCAGTGTTTTCAACAGCACCTCTTAATGAACGAGCGATGATTTCGATAGCTTTAATATGGAACATATCTGAAAGTTCCCAAGCACCTTTAGTAATATAACCTTCAATAGCATGAGTTAAAGCATCCATACCTGTAGCAGCAGTTAATCCTTTTGGCATTGAAGACATCATGTCTGGGTCAACAACAGCAACTACTGGAATATCATGACTATCTACACATACGAATTTACGTTTCTTTTCAACATCAGTGATTACATAGTTGATTGTAACTTCAGCAGCAGTACCTGCAGTAGTAGGAACAGCGATGATTGGAGCACAAGGATTCTTAGTTGGTGCAACACCTTCTAATGAACGTACATCAGCAAATTCAGGGTTTGTAATGATGATACCGATTGCTTTAGATGTATCCATTGAAGATCCACCACCGATAGCTACGATACAGTCAGCGCCTGCTTCTTTGAATGCAGCAACACCAGTCTGTACGTTTTCGATAGTTGGGTTTGGTTTAATGTTGCTGTAAAGAGCATATTCAATACCAGCTTCATCTAATAAATCAGTTACTTTCTTAGTAACACCAAACTTTACTAAATCAGGGTCAGAAGCAACAAATGCTTTCTTAAATCCTCTTGCTTTAATTTCTTCTGGAACAGCTTTAATAGCACCTGCTCCATGATAACTTGTTTCATTTAACATGAACTTATACATGATTATCGATCTCCTTTTAATTAACTTTTCTGAACTCATGTTAACACTGTAAGTGTTATCATTCAAGTGACAGATAAGTAGATTTGTCACTTTGTGAATAATTTTACAAAAACTTGTTAAAAAAAAGACAATCGATTTCTCAATTGTCATTTCATTCCCTAAATATTCAATTTTACTTACGCTTACTTTAATTGACAGATTATTCAGTAACTTTCTTTTTTGTAGCTAATACAACAGTAGCTAAAGCACTGACTACTAATAATGAAGCATATAATGCAACATTCATAGTATCACCAGTCTTTGGTGCTTCTTTCTTAGTAGTAGTTGTAGTTGTTGTACCTTTGTTTCCTGCAGGTTTTGTAGGTGTAGTAGGCTTAGCTGGTGTAGTAGGTTTAGCTGGTGTAGTAGGAGTTACAGTTGGTGCTGGAGCCTTTACAGAAGTTTCTACAAACATAGACTTATATTTATCCTGACCGTTAAATTCGAATGCAAAGTCAAATTCAATTTTAGAATACCTTGTCCAATCTACTGAAATCTGGTTTGTAAAAGTATCATCCCAAGTTGTTGCATTATTTAATGCATCGTTAGTAAATTTGACCCTACCTCTACCTTCTTCATTTACTTCTACCCTAGATGGAACACTGATAATAGGCATTGCTGCGTCATCTGCGCCATAAACATACATTTCCTGAGGATAAACTGCTCCGCCCTTAGCATCTACTTCAAAGACAATATCACTATCTCCTGTCCATTTAGGTGTAATTAAAGTGATTTCTGGTTCATAAGCTACAGGTGTAGTTTCAGGTGTAGTTGTAGTTTCAGTTACAGCTGGAGTTTCTCCAGTTACTGCTGCATCTTCTGCAAATACTGCTGTAGTAGATAATGCTGATACTGATAAAGCACAAGCGACTAACATAGTCATTAATTTATTGTTCATAATCGTTTTCTCCTTATTTGATTTATCCCAAAAAGAAGTCTTTTCAACTTTTCTAATAATGTAAAAAAGACATAGGATATTTATTAAAAATAAATAATCCATGTCGATACACTATAAGTATATCAAAAAGATCAGAGTTTCCCTTTATATGTATGTTTCTGTCCACCATAAGCGTAAAAATATTTATACATAATTGTCTACCCTTCTTATAAATTAGTTATGTAATCCTTTTCAAGACTAACCATGTTATAACTCTTTTATTTCAACTATATAAAAAACAGCATAAAAGGTCAGTATATTGAATGAATATTCTTTTATACAGCAAAAAAGAGACCTTACTTCAGATCTCTTAATAGTTCATCTAACTTTGGTGGTAATGCTTCTATCAGCATATCAGCTAATTCTTCAGGTTTCAACTTATATCCTTCTGTTGCCCAGTCTACAGTCATAGTAATAGACCCATGACAATACATTTCCAATAAGAATTCAATATCTGATGGGATATTATTACCTAGTTTTCTCTTAATAATATTCTGATAGAAAGTGAGAATACAGTTATAATCATAGTTTTCTACATTATTATAATCTTTAGATTTAAATGCTTCTTTAAAGAATACTCTATCATGATAAATAAATTCAAATTTCTTAGTAAGCCCTTCTCTTAAAGTTTCACTATTGCCAATCTGTAAGAAAGACTTATCCGCCAATATTTCAAAATACCAGTTCACAAGATCATATTTATCACGAAAATAACGGTAAAATGTCTGTCTAGTCTTACCACTCATTTCCACAATATCAGTCACTGTGATCTTATCAAGAGACTGATGATTCATCAATTGTTTGATGCATTCTGCAAATACATATCGTGTATCTCCCAAGATTTTCACCACCTTTGTAACATTATAACAAACCTATCTACAAAAAGAAAGAAGACAACCCCCAATAGAGGTTGTCTCTTAATGATTAAAGTTCGATATCACAAAGTTCTGAAGCTAAACCAATGTATGAAGCAGGTGTCATATCTAATAAAGTCTGACGATCTTCATCACTTAACTGTTCTAAGCTCTTTGCGAATGTCTGAATATCTTCCTGAGAAATATTCTTACCACGAGTTAAGGCCTTAAGTGTATCATAAGCATCTGGCACACCATATTTTCTTAACATTGTCTGGATAGGTTCTGCAAGAACTTCCCATTTTTCATTTAAGTCTTTTGCAAGCTTTTCTTTATTTACAACACACTTAGCTAAACCACCAGTTGTTTCAGAAATAGCCTGTAATGAATATCCGAAGCATAATCCTAAGTTACGCTGACTTGAAGAGTCTGATAAGTCTCTCTGCATTCTTGACTTAGGAAGCTTGTTAGATAAAGCCACACATAGATTATTTGATAAATCAATGTTTGCTTCAGAGTTTTCAAAACGGATTGGGTTAACCTTATGAGGCATAGTTGAAGAGCCAACTTCACCCTTAACAGGAATCTGTTTAAAGTATTCCATTGAGATATATAACCACATATCTACATCTAAGTCAGCCAATACATTGTTGAAATGACGGATACCATCTAAGATATGACAAGTATAGTCATGAGATTCAATCTGAGTAGTTAATGGATTGAATGTAAGTCCTAAATAGTCTTCTACGAATTCCTTATTTAATGTAGGCCAATCTTCGTTAGGGAAGGCTGTTAAGATAGCACTGTAGTTACCAGTTGCCCCATTGAATTTTGCTTTAATCTTGATATTTTCAATGTTTTCAATACTAGAAAAGAAACGATAAGCATAGACTTTGAATTCTTTACCAATAGTTGTAGGTGTAGCAGGCTGTCCATGAGTATGTGCAAGCATTGCATCATCCTTATGATCTACTGCTAATTTATTGATCATTGAAGCAAATTCTTTAGCTGCAGGTAACCAAACATCCTTTAAGCCATGTTTAATCATACATGCATATGATGTATTGTTGATATCTTCAGAAGTACATCCAATATGTACATAGCTTTCTAAATGTTCATAACCTAAAGCTTTAAGTTTTTCATCAATGAAATATTCTACTGCCTTTACATCATGTCTTGTAACAGATTCGATTTCTTTAATTCTCTTGAAAGAATCAAAGTTGAAATCTTTAGAAATCGCAAGAATATCATCTACCTTGTTAGGGTCAACCTTGTCTAAAGTTTCTGTATGAAGGTGATCCAACTGGAACTTCAACCACTGGATTTCTACAAACACTCTATACTTAACAAGTGCATATTCACTGAAATAATCAGCTAACTGATCTTTAATCTTGCCATAACGTCCATCTAGAGGACAGAGTGTCATACTTTCAAATTCTAATTTATCCATTCGTTATTCTCCTTTAAAATACTTCACGCCGGCTTCAAATAACTTCTGATCCATTTCACCGTAGATGTTAAGGTCTCTGTTTTCACCCTGACGTTCAGAATGACCCATCTTACCTAATACTCTACCATCTTCAGAAACGATACCTTCGATACCATACATAGAACCATTAGGGTTATATGGAGATTCCATAGTCACATTTCCATTTGGATCAACATACTGGAATGCTACCTGACCATTATCAATTAACTGATCAAGCACTTCCTTAGGTGCAACGAAACGTCCTTCACCATGAGAAATAGGGATAATATGTTCATCACCTAACTCTACATTAGCAAGCCATGGAGACTTCACGCTAGATACTCTTGTAGTCACCATCTGAGATAAGTGGCGTCCAATTGTATTGAATGTTAGAGTAGGATCATCTTTACTCATATCCTTAATATGTCCATGAGGAAGTAAACCAAGTTTTACTAATGCCTGGAATCCATTACAGATACCAATCATCAAGCCTTCACGATTGTCTAATAAATCATCGATTGCAGCCTTTAATCTTGGGTTACGTAATACAGTTGCAATGAACTTACCTGAACCTTCAGGTTCATCACCAGCTGAGAAACCACCTGGTAGCATCATGATCTGTGCATTATGGATTGCTTCTTCTAATTCATCAACAGACTTCTTAATATCTTCTTCTGTCTTATTTCTAATAAGAACAAGCTGAACCTTTGCACCTGCTTTTTCAAATGCACGTTTAGAATCAAATTCACAGTTAGTTCCTGGGAATACAGGAATAACAACATTGACTTCATCATACTTCTTAGAAGCAAACATCTTGCCTCTTTCATTGCAGTCACCAGTACGTACTTCAGTAGTAGGTGCTTTTGCTGTAGTAGGATATACAGATTCTAATGGTGCACAGTTAATTTCATATGCATCATCAAGTGTCACTTTCTCACCCTTATATGATACAGCCTTTTCTTCATTTGTAGAAGCAATAATACGAACATTTTCATATCCTGCAACAACTTCAGCGCTGTCTACTTCTACAATGATATGTCCAAAGTTCTTTTCAACTAAGTCATTAAGTGTTAAAGCATCATCAAATGCTACACCAATTTCATTACCAAATGCCATCTTATAAACAGCTTCAACTAAACCACCGTCTTTAACTGTATAAGCTGAATAAGCCTTTCCAGACTGAATTAAAGCTTCTACAGCATCAAACTGTTTTCTTAAAGCTTCAAAATCAAATACATGGAATTCATCTTTAGGAAGCATGAATTCTACTAATACATGTCCTGCTTCTTTTAATTCAGGAGTGATGACTTTGTGTACATCTCCACCAGTAATCGCAAATGATACTAAAGTTGGAGGAACATCTAAGTCTTCAAATGAACCTGACATAGAATCCTTACCACCAATTGAAGGTAATAATAATTCTTCCTGAGCACGATAAGCACCAAGTAATGCACTAAATGGTTTACCCCATCTCTTAGGATCATTTAATAGCTTTTCAAAGAATTCCTGGAATGAGAAACGGATTGTATGCCATGTACCACCCATTGCGATGATCTTTGCGACAGATTCTACAACTGCATTGATTGCACCATGATATGGTGACCATTCAGAAATAAGTGGGCTATAACCATAACTCATTAATGAACATGTAGTTGTTTCTTTTCCTAATACTGGAATTAATGCAGCCATACCTTCAGTTTCTGTACGGTAAGTCTTACCACCAAATGGTGAAAGAACAGTACCATTACCGATAGAAGAGTCAAAACGTTCTACTAAGCCCTTCTGAGAAGCTGTAGATAAACGTGATAATACTTCTTTAGTTGTTTCAGTAAAGTTTTCTTTTGCTTCTGGATTGAATGGTGCCTTATCAAAATCAGGTAATTCTACATGGATATCCTGATAACGTTTAGCTCCTGCTTCATCTAGGAATTCTCTAGAGATATCTACAATAGTATCTCCCATATATTTCATAGTTAAACGGTTCTTATCTGTAACTGTAGCCACCTGTACAACTTCAAGGTTTTCATCATGAGCAGCCTGGATACAGAAGTCTTTATCACATTCATTGATGACAATAGCCATACGTTCCTGTGATTCACTAATTGCAAGTTCAGTACCATTTAAACCTTCATATTTCTTTAATACTGCATCTAAGTTAATATCAAGACCAGGTGCTAATTCACCAACTGCAACGCTGACACCTCCAGCACCAAAGTCATTACATCTTACAATCTTCTTAGAGAATTCTTTATTTCTAAATAATCTCTGAATCTTTCTTTCTTCAACTGGGTTACCTTTCTGTACTTCAGCACCAGCAGTTTCAGTAGTCTTTAATTCGTGTTTCTTAGAAGAACCAGTGGCACCACCGATACCATCACGACCAGTACGTCCACCAATTAATAAGACAATCTGTCCATTTTCAGGAATTAATCTCTTAACCTGTTCTTCTGGTGCGGCTGCAACTACAGCACCTAATTCCATTCTCTTAGCAACATAACCCTGATCATATACTTCATGTACAAAACCAGTTGTTAAACCAATCTGGTTACCATAAGAAGAGAAACCATGAGCTGCTTCTTCACAGATCTTTCTCTGTGGTAATTTACCAGGAAGTGTATCTTCTAATTTCTGACGAGGATCACCTGCACCAGTAATACGCATTGACTGGTAAACATAAGCACGACCTGATAATGGGTCACGGATTGCACCACCTAAACATGTAGCAGCACCACCAAATGGTTCAATTTCAGTTGGATGGTTATGTGTTTCATTCTTAAACATTAATAACCAATCTTCATCACCATCAGTTGTATGAACCTTTAAACGAACTGAGCAGGCATTGATTTCTTCAGATACTTCCATATCATCCAAATAGCCACGCTTTCTAAGTTCTTTCATAGAAATAGTTGCAAGATCCATTAAAGTAAGTGGTCTCTTTGTATCTACACCATAAATAAGATGACGGCTTGCTTTATATTTTTCTACATCTTTTTCTAAGATTTCTTTAAATGCACCACTTGCGATATCAATATCAGTAATAACTGTCGCAAATGTAGTATGACGACAATGGTCTGACCAGTAAGTATCTAATACTCTGATTTCAGTTTCTGTAGGATCTCTCTTTTCTACATCTCTGAAATAATTCTGAGTTACTTTTAAGTCATCGAAGTTCATTGCAAGACTCATCTTTTCAAGTAATGCTTCAACTTCTTCATCAGTGAAACCAATAAATCCTTCAATCACTGGAACCTTCTTAATTTCAACAACAGCATCATTTAAATCTGCTGGCTTTTCTAAAGACGCTTCTCTAGAATCAACAGGGTTAATTAAATAATGTTTAATTGCTGGTAATTCATCACTAGAAATACCTTCGATTACAATAAGCTTTGCACATTTAACCTTAACGCCTTTTTCACCAGTTAATAACTGGAAGCACTGTTCACAGGCATCTGCTCTAGCATCATACTGACCTGGAAGATATTCAATCGCAAAACTTACAGCTCCTTCTGGAATTGTATATTCTTCACGATATACTTCATCTACCATTGGCTCAGAAAGAATAGTAGGAATACCTTCTTCTAATACTTCTTCAGTAATACCCTGAAGATCATAACGGTTGACAACTGTTAAGTTAGAAACGTCAGTTAAACCAAGTCTTGTCATCAAATCATGTTTGATAGAGTCTGCTTCAACCGCATTTTCTTTTCTTTTTTCTACATAAACGCGATAAACTTTAGCCATGTTATCCTCCTAATGTAAGCCAATATCTTTACGCATATACATGCCATCAAAATGAATGTTTTCAATTGCATCATAGACTTTCTTTCTTGTTTCTTCAAGGTCATGTCCTAATGCACAAACATTTAATACACGTCCACCATTTGTGACGATTTCATTGTTTTCATTACGTTTAGTACCTGCATGGAAGACAACGATATCTTCTGGAAGATGATCTAAACCAGTAATCACTTTACCCTTTTCATAAGATCCAGGATAGCCTCCACTTGCAAGAACAACACATGTTGCCTGTTCATCTTTCCACTTAACATCTACATCTTTTAATGTATTTGTAGCACATCCATACATCACTTCATATAAATCACTTTCAAGTCTCATTAAGATAACCTGAGTTTCAGGATCACCAAAACGAACATTGAATTCTAATACCTTTACATCTTGATCCTTGATCATTAATCCAATAAAGACAACCCCACGATAATCCATATGATCTTCATGTAAGCCTTTCATGAATGGGTCAAGAATCTTTTCTTTGAAAGTCCCTTCCATACCTTCAGGTAAAAATGGGTTAGGTGATACAGTACCCATACCACCAGTATTTGGACCTTCATTATTATCATAAATCTGTTTATGGTCTTTTGCAGATACCATAGGTACGATTGTATCATGGTCTACAAAACATAATAGAGAACATTCAAAACCAGTTAAGAATTCTTCTAAAACAACCTTCTTACCAGCATCACCAAAAGCGCTGCCATCTAGCATCACTTTAAGTTCTTCTTTAGCCTGCTGCTTTGTTTCACAGATGACTACACCTTTACCTGCTGCAAGACCATCAGCCTTAACAACAACAGGAAGATCAAAAGCATCTAATGCTTTAACAGCTGATTCATAATCAGTCACTTCTTCATACTTTGCAGTAGGAATATTGTGCTTTTTCATGAAATCCTTAGAGAAGGCTTTAGAACCTTCAAGAATAGCTGATTCTTTTCTAGGACCAAATACTTTGTGTCCTCTTTCTTCTAAATAGTCAGCAAGTCCCATACATAATGGTACTTCAGGACCAATAACAGTTAAATCAATACCCTTTTCTTCAACAGTCTTTAAGATAAAAGGCATATCTTCTACACTACCTGGAATACATACAGCATCCATACCAGGATTACCAGGAATAGCATATAATTCAGTAACATGTTTACTCTGTTTTAATTTCCAGGCAATTGCATGTTCTCTTCCACCACTACCAATAACAAGAACCTTCATATAGCGCCTCCTTAGTGTCTAAAATGTCTATAACCATTGAATACCATTGTCATATCATGTTCATCACAATAGTCAATAGATTCCTGATCACGAACTGATCCACCAGGCTGTACAATAGCCTTAATACCTGCTTCATCAGCCACCTGTGCACAATCACTAAATGGGAAGAAAGCATCACTTGCTAATACAGCACCATGGAAATCCTTATCAGGATTATTATGAATTGCATTTTCTAATGCCCAGATACGTGAAGTCTGTCCTCCACCAACAGCTAAAGTACATCCGTCTTTCACTAGTACAATCGCATTAGACTTAACATATTTAACAACCTTTAAACCAAATTCCATATCAGATAATTCAGCTTCTGTTGGCTGCTTTTTAGTCACTACTTTCATTTCATCAATAAGCTTAGTATTTAATTCCTGAACAAGTGCTTTACCTTCAAGATACTTAATATCATACTTAGCATCACGCGCATCAAGATTCTTAAGCTTTAATAAACGTAAGTTCTTCTTCTTTTCTAATACTTCTAAAGCATCATCATCAAAATCAGGTGCTGCAATGATTTCTAAGAAAGTCTTCTTCATTTCTAAAGCAGTTTCCTTATCAATCTTATAGTTTACAGCGATGATTCCACCAAAGATAGAAGTTGGGTCTCCTTCATAAGCACGCTTATAAGATTCATAACCAGTCTTACCAATAGCCACTCCACAAGGTGTTGAATGCTTAATTGCAACAGTCACTAACTGATCCCCAAATTCTCTTACGCAGGCAACTGCACCATATAAGTCATTCACGTTATTGAAAGAAATTTCTTTACCATGTAACTGTTCATAATCTAATAAAGAATGCTGAACATATGGATCAACATAGGCATTTGCACTCTGCTGAGAGTTTTCACCATAACGCAAGTGATCTGTCTTCTTTAATGAAATATTTAAGATATCAGGGAATTCATCATGTACCTGATCAGCGAAATAACGAGAAATCATTGCATCATAGCTGCCTGTTAAGCTATAAGCCTTATAAGCAAGATTCATTCTGAATTCAAAATCAGTCTTATCTTCTCTAATAGCTTCTAATACAGCATCATAATCTTTTGGATCAGTAACAATCAATACATCCTTGAAGTTCTTAGCAGCAGAACGGATCATTGAAGGTCCACCGATATCAATGTTCTCAATCATTTCAGCCATTGGCTTACCAGCCTTAAGCGCTTTTTCAAACTCATAGAGATTACAACAAACAAGATCAATAGGTGTAATACCCATTTCTTCTACAGTCTTGACATGTTCTTCTACATCTCTTCTAAATAGAATACCACCATGTACTTTTGGATGAAGTGTCTTCACTCTTCCATCAAGAATTTCAGGGAAACCTGTCACATCATCAATTTCAATAGCTTTTACACCTGCTTCTAATAGTTTCTTATATGTTCCACCAGTAGAAACAACTTCAAAACCTAATTCTTCAAGACCTTTCGCAAATTCAACAATACCTTCTTTATTTGTAACTGATACTAACGCTCTTTTCAACTGATCTTCACCCTTTCGTTTTCTACAGAAACACGTCCTTCACAATATAAAGCAACAGCTTCTGGTAAGATTTCATGTTCGATTTCTAAGACACGTGCCTGAATATCTTCAGGCGTCTCTAAATCTGAAATATCAACCGCTCTTTGTAAGATGATTGGCCCACCATCCACTTCTCCATTAACGAAATGAACAGTTGCGCCTGACACCTTTACACCTCTTTTAAACACAGCTTCATGGACATGCATTCCATAGAATCCAGGGCCACAGAAAGATGGAATAAGTGAGGGATGAATATTAATAATACGATTCTTATATTGTTCAATCAGCTTATCTCCAACAATAGCAAGATAACCGGCTAATACAACAACATCAATCTTTTCTTCTTCAAATCTCTTTAAGATCTCATCTTCATCCTTGATCCATTCTGCCTGAATACCATGAAGACGGGCTCTTTCTAAACCGTAAGCCTTCTTACGGTTAGAAATAACCAGACGGATCTGTCCATTGATTTTTCCGGCTTCACACGCATCGATGATGGACTGAAGATCAGTTCCACCACCAGATACGCATACAGCTATGTTTAGCATAATTCTGCTCCCTTTTCACCTTCAGCAATATAACCTACTTCATAGCTTTCATAGCCAGCAGCATTAATTGCTTCGATAGTCTTTTCAACATCTGCAGGATTAACAGCAAGAACCATACCTAATCCCATGTTGAATGTGTTATACATCATCTTTTCTTCAACGTTTCCTGCTTTTGCAATTAAGCCAAAGATAGGAGGTACTTTATAGCTGTCCTTCTTAACAACAGCCTTTACACCATCAGGTAACATTCTAGGAAGGTTTTCATAGAATCCTCCACCAGTAATATGGCTGCATCCTTTAACCTTGATGCCAGCATTCTTTACGCTCTTTAATGCTTTTACATAAATCTTAGTAGGAGCAATTAAAGCTTCACCTAAAGTAGTACCTAATTCATCATAATAAGTATCTAAAGATTCTTTAGTCATTTCAAATACGCTACGTACTAAAGAGAATCCATTACTATGTACACCAGTAGATGCAATACCAACTAAAGCATCACCAGGCTTGATTGTAGAACCATCAATAATATCTTTCTTATCTACAACACCTACTGCAAAACCAGCTAAATCATAATCATCAACAGGCATTAAACCTGGATGTTCTGCAGTTTCACCACCAACAAGGGCACATTCAGACTGAATACATCCTTCAGCAACACCCTTAACGATAGTCGCAATCTTTTCAGGATAATTCTTACCACATGCAATGTAATCAAGGAAGAATAGAGGTTCTCCACCTGAACAAGCAATATCATTCACACACATTGCAACTGCATCAATACCAATTGTATCGTGTTTATCCATTACAAAAGCAAGTTTTACCTTTGTACCACAGCCATCAGTACCAGATAAAAGAACTGGTTCTTCCATATCCTTGATCTTGCTTAAATCAAAAGCACCAGCAAAACCACCAATACCACCAAGTACTTCTGGTCTCATAGTCGCTTTAACATGCTTCTTCATTAATTCTACTGACTTATAACCTGCTTCAATGTCTACTCCAGCTTTTTTATAATCCATGTTTCTTCATCCTTTTATCTATTATTTTTCCATTCTTGCAAGAACTGCTTTATAAGTTTCAATTAAATCTCCGATATCCTGTCTGAATACGTCTTTGTCATACTTCTTATTAGTATCTACATCCCATAAACGGCAAGAATCTGGTGAGATTTCATCAGCTAATACGATTTCGCCTTCTTTAGTCTTACCAAATTCGATTTTGAAATCTACTAGCTTTAAGTTTAATCTTAAGAAGAAAGCCTTAAGTAATTCGTTGATCTTTAATGTTTCAGATTTGATAGTGTTATATTCATCTCTAGTGCAAAGACCTAAAGCAACAGCGTGGTCTTCATTGATTAATGGATCACCATATTCATCATTCTTATAACTAATTTCAAAAATTGGTTCTGCTAAAACAACACCTTCCTTAGCACCAAGTCTCTTACAGAAAGAACCTGTTGTAATATTACGTACAATAACTTCTAGTGGGAAGATTTCTACTTTCTTAACTAAATCATCAGTATCATTTAACTTTTCAATCATATGAGTCTTGATACCAGCTTCTTCTAACATATCAAAGATAATACCTGAAATAGTGTGGTTTAATACACCCTTACCAGCAAACTGATCATGTTTTACACCATTACCTGCAGTTGCATCATCTTTATAATGCATTAAGATAACATCTTCATTATCAGTTGCAAAAATTTCCTTAGCTTTTCCTTCGTACATTAATTCTTTCTTTTCCATTGTTGTTTTCTCCTCTTATCTGTATTTTTCTGAAATTTCGTTATTTGTATCTAAGCAGGCTTTTTCCATAGCCTGACGGTTGTTCTTTAATTTTTCACTTAATTCTGGATATTTGATTGCCATGATTTCAAGTGCTAACCAGGCAGCATTCTTAGCACCATCAATTGCAACTGTTGCAACTGGGATACCAGAAGGCATCTGGACAATTGATAATAAGGCATCCATTCCATCTAAACTTGCACCTTTAATTGGAATACCAATAACTGGTAACACTGTCATAGAAGCAACGACACCAGGTAAGGCAGCAGCCATACCAGCAGCTGTTAAAATAACATCTGTTCCATTGTTGTTGCATTCTTCTACAAATTCACTCAATGCACGATGTGCACGGTGTGCAGATAAAGCACGTACTTCAACATCTACGCCATATTCTTTTAATATAGCAATTCCTTTTTCTACCTTTGCTTCATCAGAGGCAGAACCCATAATTACTGCAGCTTTCATTTCAGTCCTCCATTATTTTCATTATGACTTTCATGATCTAGGTGCTCAGAGGCCTTTCACCTAAACTTGACCTCAATTATTAGAATAAACCAGTAATCTTACCTTCTTCATCAATATCCATATTATTAGCAGCTGGTACTTTTGGTAAACCTGGCATACGCATAATATTTCCAGAAATAGCAACTAAGAATCCAGAACCAGTATTTGGAATCAAGTCATTGATTGTTACCTTGAATCCTTCAGGACGTCCAAGTAAAGTCGCATCATCTGATAAAGAATACTGAGTTTTCGCAACACAAATTGGTAAATCACCTAAGCCCTGAGCAGTGAACTTCTTGATCTTATTAGCTGCCTTCTTAGTGAAGACAACATCATCCGCACCATAGATTTCTTTGGCGATTGTCTTGATCTTTTCATCAATAGGCATATCTAATGAATAGATAGGTGCATAATGAGATTCTTCTGTTTCAAGGATATTTAATAGCTTGTTAGCAAGATCAATGCCTCCTTCGCCACCCTTAGCCCATACTTCAGAAATAGATACTTCAACATTTAATTCCTTACACATATCATCTAATAGCTTTAATTCAGCTTCTGTATCTGTAGGGAAAGCGTTAATAGCAACGATACAAGGTAGACCAAACTTCTTGATATTTTCAATATGTTTAGTTAAGTTACCAATACCCTTCTTTAAGGCTTCAAGGTTTTCAGTACCTAATTCCTTCTTATTAACACCACCATGCATCTTTAATGCACGAACAGTCGCAACAATGACAACTGCATCTGGATTTAAACCAGCCTGACGACACTTGATATCTAAGAACTTTTCAGCCCCTAAATCAGCACCAAATCCTGCTTCAGTAATGGCATAATCACCAAGTTTCATAGCAAGCTTTGTAGCCATGACTGAGTTACATCCATGAGCGATATTGGCGAATGGACCACCATGTACAAATACTGGAGTATGATCTAAAGTCTGTACAAGGTTAGGTTTGATGGCATCCTTCAATAATAAAGTTACAGCACCAGTTGCATGAATATCATCAACAGTGACTGGTTCACCATCATAATTATAAGCAACAATCATTCTTGCTGCTCTTGCCTTTAAATCTTCAAGAGAAGTAGATAAACATAAGATACCCATTACTTCACTTGCAACACTAATATCAAAACCATCTTCACGAGGAACACCATTTGGTTTACCGCCTAAACCAACAACAATATGTCTTAAAGCACGATCGTTTAAGTCAACAACTCTCTTCCATACAATCTGTCTAGTATCGATATTCAAAGGGTTACCCTGCTGAATAGAGTTATCAAGCATTGCCGCAATCAAGTTATTTGCTGAAGTGATAGCATGAATATCACCTGTGAAATGAAGGTTGATATCTTCCATAGGAACAACCTGGGCATATCCTCCACCAGCTGCACCACCTTTAATACCAAAGCAAGGGCCTAAACTTGGTTCACGCATTGCAACGATAGATTTCTTACCTAACTGATGTAGTGCCTGTGATAAACCAATCATTGTAGTTGTCTTGCCTTCACCTGCAGGTGTTGGGTTGATTGCAGTCACAAGAATTAATTTACCATCTGGATTATTTTCAACTTTCTTGATAGTTTCTAAAGAGATTTTTGCTTTATATTTACCATATAATTCTAAATCATCTTCAGTCAGTCCAATCTTTTCAGCCACATTTTTAATTGGCTCCATGACTGTACTCTGTGCAATTTCTACGTCTGTTAACATTTTTTTGTTTTTCCTCTCTTTCAGGTTATTTTCTTTCAAAACAATTATATACTAATCCAGTACCTGCATGCTTCCATTTTTTTAAAAAAACAAAAAAAGAGCCTACTAAGTCCAGGACGTTGCCCAGACGGTCGGCTCTTCAAGAAATTATACTCCATGTGGTTAATTCCACTTCCGTCAGTCGTATAATACAGTTGTAGTGTATCAAATAACCTATTGTTTGACAAGCACAAATTTGATTAAATAGTGGCATAAGTTTATAATATAAAAACGGAGGTAATGACTATGTTTAAAGAAGTAGATGTAAATACATTTGATTTAAAAATATTCAATAAATTGAATAAGGAATGGGCACTACTTAGTGCAGGTAATAAAGACGCATTTAATACTATGACTATTTCATGGGGCGAGATGGGTACATTATGGAATAAGCCAGTGATGACTTGTTTTGTAAGACCACAGCGTTATACAAAGGAATTTATAGATTCTAATGATCAAATGACTCTTTCATTCTTTAATGGAGAACATATGAAAGATTTAACAGTATTAGGTAGAGAATCTGGACGTGATGGAGATAAGATTGCGAAGACTGATTTAACGCCTACATTTATTGAAGGTCTTCCTACATTTGAAGAAACAGACATTGTCGTTGTGGGAAAAAAACTCTATGAAGATACTATCAAGCCTGAATGTTTCTTAGATGAAACACTTGTGGATAAGAACTATTCTAATAAAGATTTCCATACAATGTATATCTGTGAAGTTGAAAAGATTTATATGAAATAAGAGAAGCGTTAATTCGCTTCTCTCAGATTGTTGACAAATTAGATGAAAATATCAATTGGGCTA
>ERZ833515.943-NODE-943-length-22569-cov-3.180465_pt1 | contig 22569 bp, 17 predicted proteins | sample MGYA00519949_ERZ833515 | MGnify/ENA primary metagenome ERZ833515 (study PRJEB31850, sample SAMEA3708741) | human gut metagenome | biome: human gut; feature: human-associated habitat; material: faeces | place: China | collected 2014 ...
AAAATAATCAAATTCAAGGTCAACAAACATTAATCGTTTTCTGGTAACCTTTAATTTATGAAGAGTAAAATATCATTTTTTCTTCCCTCATTTAATATAGGGGGAGTAGAACGTGTATTTATTAATTATGCTAATGCACTTTCTGACAAGGGATATAATGTTGATTTTGTGGTTTGCAAAGCTGAAGGTGTGCTTTTAGATTTGGTTTCTTCTTCTGTGAAAGTTGTGTCGTTAGGTAATATTCAGCTTCGCTATTCCTTTTTTAAGCTTAGGAAGTATATCAAGAAGCGTCAGCCGGATTCAGTTATTTCAGGTGGAGACTTTCCGAATATAATGTTGATATTGGCAGCTTCTTTTCTATCAAAACGTCCTCAAATAATAATCTCACAGCATAACTATTATAACATTGAGGTGAAAAATCTAGGATTGTGGGCTCGATGTACAACCTTCTTAATGAAACAAATATATCCGTGGTCTGATGTGGTTATTGCTGTTTCAAAAGGAATCATGACTGACCTATCAAACAAAATCAAGTTAAATCCCAAGCAGTTACTTTATTTGCCTAATCCTATTGATATTGATAAAACTATGCAATTAGGTAACTTACCGGTACCATCATTACCGAATAATTTTATCGTTTTTATTGGACGGCTTAGCAAGGTGAAAAACCTCAAATTACTGTTGAACGCTTTTCAACATATAAAGCATCAAGGTTACGAGCTGCTTATTGTAGGAGATGGACAAGAACGAAGTGAACTTGAAGATTGCGCAAATAATTTAGAGCGAAGTTCTAAAATTCATTTTATTGGAGCTGTTCCAAATTCAATGCCTTATTTAAAGCGTGCTAAAGTGTTGGCTTTACCTTCTTTTTCCGAAGCACTGCCAACAGTACTACTTGAAGCTTTAGCTTTCAGTATTCCTATTGTTACAACGCCTAATGCGGGAGCTGTGGAGATATTGCAAGATGCTAAAAATGCGTTTATCTCAGAATCATTTGATAATGTAGAGGAATTTGCTAGTTTGTTGGATAGTGCCATAGTGCATTGCGCTGAAGATGATAGGTCATTATTGAGTAAATACTACACGTTGAACATCCTACCACAACTGGAACGCATATTACAGTCATGATTTATATTTATTTGTATAAACATTGGTTAGATTCCTACTATTACATTTTTATGAAAGCAGGACATTGTAAGTGAGTTGGAGTACAAAGATGTTGCTTTTTTGAGCGAAATTCAATAGAGAATTGTGAAAAAATTATGAATATATTAATAGACTTTACACAAATTCCCATACAAAAAGTTGGGGTTGGAGTTTATGCAAGAGAAACGTTCCTTGAATTATTACGTGGCACAAATAATAAGTATTACTGTTTAGTTCAAGATGATGACAAAGATATGTTGAATACCTTAAAGTCAAGCAAAATAATCTTCGTCAAATCTAAGTGGTTTAGATTTTTTTTCTTTAGATTCTTCTTAGAGCAGTTCTATATACCATGGATTTGTTATAAATATAAAATTAATATTGTCCATAGTTTGCATTACAGTTTTCCTTTAATTCCATTGAGGGCTAAGAAAGTTGTTACCATTCATGATTTAACCTTCTTTATATATCCAAAAGCGCATACAATCTTTAAGAGGTATTATTTCAGATTTTTTATTCGGTTTGCATGTCGATTTGCAGACGAAATTATATGTGTGTCTAACTCAACATTAAATGATTTAAATCTACACATAAAGCCAATTAAATCTGAAACTCAAGTTATTCCCTTAGCTTGTGAGCAACCAAAAGTTTTTGATCTTGAATCGATAAATAATACAAAGGCGAAGTTTGGCTTGCATAGAAAATATTTATTATTTATCGGAACACTGGAGCCACGAAAAAATATAGTCAACTTATTGATTGCTTTTGAAAAAATAGTAAAAAATGACAGTTCTATTGACTTGGTAATTGTTGGCAAAAAAGGCTGGTTTTATAACGATACTTTGACTAAGGTTCAAGAGCTTAACATAGCCAATCGTGTGATTTTTACAGGCTTTGTTACTACTGAAGAAAAGTTTATTATATTGTCAGGTGCGTATGCTTTCATTTATCCTTCTATTTATGAGGGATTTGGTCTTCCTGTTTTGGAGTCTATTACGTACAACATCCCTACAGTAACAAGTAATATCTCTTCATTACCAGAAGTGGTTGGACAAGCAGCAATATTGATAAACCCCAATAATATTGATAGTATATACAATGCTCTTAAAGAAGTGTTATATAATGAAGATACAAGATTGGTATTAGCTGAAAGATGCTCTAAGCAAGCAAAAAAATTCTCATGGGAAATCACTGCTAAAATGACAGAAAATGTGTATGATAAATATCAAGTTGTTAAATGAGAACTGTGAAAGCTTTATATTATCAATGCATATTAAAAGCATTTACATATCTGGGAGAAATAAAAGAAAGCAGTAGGTAGATTTCGAAAAGAGTATCTCGATGTTTTTTAGTAGTGCTTTATCATAGAGAGTTTTACTATCCTATTACAGTTGATAATTGGGGCTTAGTGTGTGTACTTTAGAATGATTCCCCCCCTTTTTCTATCCAGCTATCTTTTTTATTTAATCGTTTGATTTTTTCACTCAAACGAAAGATACTGTAGTTTTTTTGTATAATGAAGTTTTCCCCTTTTTGAAGAAAATAAATGTTATGAAACTTTCTTTTGTCATTGTTGAATACCATTCAGTGGAGGATATTTTGGCTTGTTCTTCATCCATACAAGAGAATATGGAAAAGACATCTTATCAATTTGAGATAATAGTATCCTCTAATTCATTGTATAATTCCGAAAAGCGGAAACAATTACTTGCTGTACATTCTCTATGTAAATGGATTTTTAATGCTGAAAATGGTGGCTTTGCTTATGCAATGAACCAAGGATTAAAAGTGGCTACCGGAGATATTTTGGTGATTATGAATCCTGATGTAAGATTGAAGTCAGGGATTGGAGAGATGGTTGAATATTTCGCAGCCCATGAAAAAATTGGACTGATAGCTCCTATGATTAGAAATACATTGGGTGACATACAAGATAGCTATCGTCATTTTATTACACCATGGCGTTTCTTGGTTAGACATTTGGTTAGAGTTATTGGGCAAAAAAAATTAAAGAAGTATGATAATCCGGTGAATATGGATTGGGTCTGTGGAGCATTTATGATGATGTCTCGTGCATCGTATACCTTTGCAAAAGGTCTGGATGATGGTTATTTCCTTTACTGTGAAGATATGGACTTATGCAAGAGAATGTGGTTGGGAGGTTATAAGGTAATTTATTATCCGATGGCTGAAATAGAGTACGAAGGAACACGTTCTGCAAGATACTCACTGAAGTATGCTCTTGTATTTCTCAAATCTTTATTAAGATATTGGAGGAAGTTTGGCTGTATTGGTTAAAGATTAAGAGTTCTTAATTTTGCATCTGAAGTTGAGACGATTTATATGGGCTGATTAAGGTGCTTGTAGAAAAGGGTAGTTAGGGATTTATCATTTGGCTATATCTATAGCTGATATACAACAAGATATTCATTCTAAATTGAGAAAGATAGCTCCTGCTTTTTTGAGCGATATGGTGAGGATATGTACTATATTCAACTCAATCCTAATGCATGTGGCATTTCTTTTGAAAAAAATATTGAAAAGGTTTACTTTTTCAAGTGTATCACTAACAGCCATGTTCTCGGTTAATATCTTTTATAGAATATTTTCATGAATATACTTATTACCGGAATCCACGGTTTTGTGGGTTCCAATCTTGTTGTGGCTTTGAAGGAAAGCCATACCCTTTATGGGTTGGATATCATTACTCCCGAAAAGGAGGGTGTGACAAAGACTTTTTCTTGGAAGGATATTGAAACTATTTCTTTCCCAATGCAGAATCTTCCTAAATTTGATGCCATTATTCATCTGGCAGGCAAGGCGCATGATACGAAGAATCAGTCTGCCGCTCAGGTATATTTTGATATCAATACTGGATTGACTCAGAAGATATTTGATTTCTTTCTGGAATCGTCTGCAAAGAAGTTTGTATTCTTCAGTTCGGTGAAAGCTGCTGCTGATAGTGTATCTGGAGACATACTGACGGAGGACGTAATACCGGCTCCGGTAGGGCCTTATGGAGAAAGTAAGATAAGGGCAGAAGAATACATTTTCTTGGAACTAAAAAGAAGGGAAGAATTGAAGGTGGCTGATGGTAAGCAGGTGTATATCTTGCGTCCCTGCATGATTCATGGTCCCGGCAATAAGGGAAACTTGAATCTGCTTTACAATGTAGTGAAGAAAGGTATTCCCTGGCCGTTGGGAAGTTTTGAGAACAGACGCTCATTTACTTCGATTGACAATCTTTGCTATGTGGTGGAAGGATTGTTGGTGAAAAACGCGGCGAGTGGTATTTATCATATGGGGGATGATGAAGCCTTGTCCACAAATGAGCTGATATCTTTGATGTGTGTAGCTTTGGGGCGCAAGCCGCATATCTGGAGGATGAATAAGCGGATGATGGAGTTTTGTGCCCGCCTTGGAACTTTGCTTCATCTGCCTTTGAATACGGAACGCTTGCAGAAGTTGACGGAGAATTATGTGGTGAGTAATGCGAAGATAAAGGCTGCCCTTGGCATTGACAAAATGCCGGTGAAGGCGGAAGAGGGAATCGTGAAAACGATAAAGTCGTTTGTTACTCATGTTTAACTATTATATACTGTGTTTGTTGTATGTCCATAAAGAGAGTAGATGCTTCGCTATGCTCTGCATGACGGATGCTAATAATATGAATAGGTCCTAATTTCTTACTTAAGATGTATTATTTGACAGTCTTGGTTCTGCTATTTCTGGCAGAACTTTTTTATTTTAAGATAGCAGATAAGTGCAATATCATCGACAAACCTAATGAGCGGAGTTCTCATACTAAAGTGACTTTACGCGGTGGGGGAATTATCTTCTACTTCGGTGCATTGGCTTATTTTCTGGCGAGTGGTTTTGACTACTTTTGGTTTATGCTGGCATTGACTTTGGTGACGTTCATCAGTTTTGTGGATGATATAAAATCCACCGGACAAATGACAAGACTGCTTTTCCATTTCTCTGCCATGACCTTGATGTTTTATCAGTGGGGGCTGTTTTCCTTGTCTTGGTGGTGGATAGTCATTGCCTTGATAGTCTGTACGGGCATCATCAATGCCTACAACTTTATGGATGGCATTAACGGTATAACCGGTGGTTATTCTCTGGTTATTCTTGCTGCGTTGGCCTATATCAATAAGGAGGTGGTTACTTTTGTGGAAGCGGATTTCATCTATACCGTTATCTGTTCCGTTCTAGTTTTCTGTTTCTTCAATTTCCGCAAGCGTGCCAAATGCTTTGCCGGTGATGTGGGTTCGGTGAGCATTGCCTTTATCCTTCTTTTCCTGATAGGCAGGCTCATCATTGAAACGGAAGATTTCAGTTGGATAGCCCTTTTATCCGTTTACGGTGTAGACAGTGTTCTGACTATCATCCACCGTCTGATGCTTCATGAGAATATCGGCTTGCCGCATCGCAAACATCTGTATCAGATAATGGCGAATGAACTGAAAGTTCCTCATGTAATGGTTTCTTCTATTTACATGGCAGTGCAGGCAATCATAATCGTAGGATATATAATGTGTTTAGGTTACGGTTATTGGTATTTGGCAGGTATAATTCTTTTGCTTTGTTTTCTTTATATCTGCTTTATGAAGAAGTATTTCGGATTGCACTAGTCGACGTGAGTAATACTGAAATGATGATTAGTAGAATAATGAAAGGCGATGGAGACTAAAATCTCCATCGCCTTTCGTCTTTTTTTGAAATATAAATCGTACCTTTGTGATACACCAATCAGGTTATAATAACATGGAACAGATGCGTAAACTGCCGATAGGCATACAGACTTTTGATAAACTACGTGAAGGGAATTTTCTTTATGTAGATAAGACGGCTATGATTTATCAAATAGCATCTACTTCTACTCCTTATTTCTTGAGCCGTCCCCGTCGTTTTGGCAAGAGCCTGCTTCTTTCTACCTTTGAAGCCTACTTTCAAGGACGCAAGGATCTGTTTCAAGGTTTGGCCATCGAACAGCTGGAAAAGGAATGGGAAGAATACCCGGTTTTGCACTTGGATTTGAATGCCCGGAAATATGAAGCTGCTGCTGACCTGACGGCTATGCTTAATCAGTATCTGGAGAAATGGGAGCTGCTCTATGGTCAGGAGAAGAAAGACCGTAGTCCGGAAGAGCGTTTTGCTTACGTGATAGAGCAGGCATGCATGCAGACAGGAAAGCAGGTTGTTGTGCTGATTGATGAGTATGACAAGCCATTGCTTCAAGCGGTCTTGGATGAGAACTTGCTGGATGAGTATCGGAAAATATTGAAAGCGTTCTACGGTGTCTTGAAGAGCGCTGACCGTTATCTTCGTTTTGTTTTCCTGACCGGAGTGACCAAGTTTGCGCAAGTAAGTGTGTTCAGTGACTTGAACCAGCTGAATGATATCAGCATGAAGTCTCCTTACGCTGCTTTGTGTGGTATTACCAAAGAGGAGTTGGTGAAAACCTTTCTGCCGGAACTTGAGAGACTGGCTAAACGAAGAGGGATATCCTTACAAGAAGTGATTGATTTGATGGAACGTCAATATGATGGTTATCATTTTCATCCGGAAGGTGTAGGAATGTTCAATCCGTTCAGTGTATTGAATGCTTTTGATGCAGAAGAGATGGGGTACTATTGGTTTCAGACCGGCACACCTACTTACTTGGTTGACTTGCTGAAGCAGAGTGATTACGATATACGTCTATTGATAGATGGAGTGGAAGTGCTGGCTTCCGCTTTCTCTGAATATCGTGCGGAAACAAATAATCCTCTTCCGATGATTTATCAAAGTGGTTATTTGACCATAAAAGGGTATGATGATGATGTGAAGCTATACACTTTAGGCTTTCCGAATGATGAGGTACGTTACGGCTTTCTGAATTTTCTGGTACCCTATTATACCAATGTATCCAATGATGAGACTGGTTTCCACATCGCTAAATTCATGCGTGAATTGAAGAGTGGGGATGTGGAGGCGTTTATGGAGCGTCTTAAGATATTCTTCTCCGGTATTCCGTACGAGTTGAGTGATGATACGGAACGTCATTATCAGGTTATTTTTCATGTAGTGTTTACTTTGCTGGGACAGTTCATCCGGTCCGAGGTTCGCAGCAGCCGCGGCCGTGCGGATGCAGTAGTTCATACCCCTACCGCTATTTATGTTTTTGAGTTCAAACTGGACGGTACGGCCGACGCAGCTCTGAAACAAATAGATGAGAAGGGGTATCTGATTCCTTATACCTTGGATGGCAGGAAATTAGTGAAAGTAGGTGTGAACTTCAGTAAAGAAACACGGAATATTGATGAATATATTGTCGTGGAGGAATAGGAACGAACAATCCTATATACGGAAAAGGCGATGGAGAATCAAATCTTCATCGCCTTTTCCATATTATAGTATTTCATTTTATTTCTTCATCCTCAGCACCCGTATTCCCGTCCACTTATTATTGTCTTTCAGCATTTGGGACAAGGGGACTTTGGAGACGACCACTTTCTTGTCGGTAGAGGAAGCGTGTACCAGCAGGAGTTTGCTATCCGCATAGAAAGCGATTCCCATGTGGGCTACGTCCAGCCCCGGAGTGTTGGTGGTGATGGCTATGATATCGCCGTCTTTAATCCACGGGAGGCCATCAGCGGGAAGTTTGGCTTTGGGAAGATAGTGAACTTCCTTGCCGGACAAGGATTGTTCAATCTTCTTCATTTTGGCTACGTTCTCCGGAGAATTGGCCAGCTGCTTGTAGAGTTGGGGGTGGGAAGACATGTAGGAGATGGACAACCGTTCGGTGTCGGGACTCATGGCGCCCGTTACATCCTGAAGGAAGCCGTTGCGTACGCCATTGTTTATCCAGTCGGCAATATAATGCAGGCGGGAAGTGTACCCGTCGATTTTACCGTCACGGTAACGGATTTTTTGCAGGTTATCGGCGAAAGCGCTTTCCGAGATGTCTCCGTCGGCCAATTTGGGGGTGAGTGTCTCTGCCAGTACATATTCCACCAGCGTGGTACAGTCTACTTCATCGCAGTTGATGACGAGTTCTTCGGGACCATCTGCCTCCAGCGTATGGGCTACGTATGGCACATCCAGATACTTTATTCCATTGCTCAACATATCTTTCCCTCCCTGGGCAGAAACGGAAGTTACCATGGCTGCGGCGCAGAGGGCGCTGAACATAAATTTAGTCATTGTTTTCATTTTTCTCTCTTTTGATTATTATTGTTCTTAAACGTAAAAAGGATGCAGCAAATTTACTACATCCTTTTTATAAAAGCTTAATCCGGAAGGATTAAATTCAATATTGCCGGATTAAATATTTATAATCCTCCTTTTTATCGAACGGAACAAGGGTAAAACCGTATTCAATGGCGTTCTCTTTGCCCGGACGAATCAGATAGGGTTCATGGGCTGTTGCGCCCCAACTGTCGTCTCCACCGACACCCATCATGCGGTAGTCAATGAACAAGTCGACCATCTTTTCCGGCAGAGGGTCGGTGAGGTGGCGGTGATGGGTCTTTTCGGTACGCGGAGCGCCGTTGCCAATCGTGTCGCCGCTGTCCATACTTTCCAGGGGATAGTTGGAGGCGTTCAGCTCAAAGGTGCGGTCGGCGATGAGCAGCAAACCACGTTGCGTCTTATCGGTAAGAGCGCACCAATAGATGTCCGTGCGATGGTTGTTCTCCTGCGGGCGGATATACGGCTCGTACATATCCTTGACCGGGATGGCGTACTCTCCGATGAACTGGGAGGTACGGCGGTCTCGGTAATTCTCTTTCGGACCGCGACCGTAGTAGGTCAAGTCTGTAAAGCTTTCCGGCAACTGCATCCGCAGGCCTACACGCGGTATCATCGGAGCTTGGTCTCCTTCGGCCATGAACCGGTTGTCTACCTTGATGATTCCGCTGGCATATATCTTATAGGTGATGTCCCAACGGGCGTCTGTCTGCGGAAAACGGTAGGTCACCTTTACTGTCGTAGCATTGCTGCCCGGAGTCACTTGGAAACTTTCGGCTTTTGGTTCTTGATAGCTTGCCTCTTTCCAGGCTTTGAGGCGGACGGGGAGGTTGGCTCCATAATCATTGTCCGTCGGTGCACGCCAGAAGAATGGGCGGGGACCTTGACCGTTCAGTATGTACTCGTGCTTCTTGTACAAATAGGAGGTGAGTAGGCCGCTTTGCTTGTCGAAGGTGGCTTTGAAGTCGGGACCGGAGAACACCACCAAATTTCCTTCTTCCTTAGAAGTGGCGGGCTTCTGTGCCGTAGCCTCTTTCTTGTAGAAGGTATGGACGTAGGTCTGTTCGTGTGCAATGACCGTGCCGGCCGGGAGGAAAGGTTCTGCCCTCTTGATGGCTGCATAGAACTCGATGCGTACATCTCCCGTTGTCTGTTTCTCTTTGGGTATGCCGTTCAGAAAGCCGGTGGTTACCGTCTTGCCCGGTGCAGCATGGATATTTTCAATCTTGCCACGGTAGACTTCCTTTCCATGGTCGCGGATGATGTAGTAGAAGTCGTACTTGTCGAGATTGGTGAAAGAGAAATCATTGCGGATTTTCACGGTGGAAGTCTGCTTGTCGAAATCAAGGAACTTGATGTTCTGGTAGACTTTACCCATCTCTTCTGTCTGCGGCTTGACACTGCGGTCGGGATATACCACGCCGTTGATGCAGAAATTGCCATCGGAGGGGGTACCGTTCTCGCCATAGTCGCCGCCATAGGCCCAGTATTTGCGCCCGTCGTCTGTCTTGGCGGCAAAGCCCTGGTCTACCCAATCCCAGACACAGCCACCCTGGAGGATGGGATATTTTTCGATGATGTCCCAATACTCCTGGAAGTTGCCGAGGCTGTTGCCCATGGCATGGGCATACTCGCAAAGAATGAGGGGACGCGTCATCTCCTTGTTCCGGGCATACTTCTCCAGATAGGAAGGGGAAGCGTACATCGGGCAGTAGATGTCCGTATTCCATTCCAACAGTGCGCGTTCATACTGGATGGGACGGCTGTCGAGCGTCTTCAAGGTGTTGTAGGTAACGTAGAAATTCAATCCGTTTCCGGCTTCGTTGCCCAGCGACCAGATGATGACTGACGGATGGTTCTTGTCCCGTTCGTACATATTCATGGTACGGTCGAGGTGGGCATTCATGAAGAGCGGATTGTTTCCCAGCGTGCCGCCTACACGCAGGTCGTAACCCATGCCGTGGCTTTCGATATTGGCTTCGTCGATGACGTAGATACCATATTCGTCACAGAGTTCGTAGAAACGTTCCTGCTGGGGATAGTGACAGGTGCGGACGGTATTGACATTGTATCTCTTCCAAAGCTCGAAATCTTTCTTCATCAGTTCTTCGGAGACATAGTGACCGGTATTCTCGTTGTGTTCGTGATAGTTCACGCCTTTCACGAGGATAGGTTGTCCGTTTACCAACAGTTGCTTGTCCTTGATTTCCACTGTACGGAAACCTACTTTGCAGCTTGTCGCTTCAATCACATCTCCGTTCGGGCGCTTCAAGCTGACGACGAGGGTATAGAGGTTGGGCGTTTCGGCTGTCCATTGCAGGGGTTCCTGGATGGTCTTCTTGGTGAATTCCACTTCCGTTTGGTCACCGCTGACCTGAGTAGAGGACTGGGCTATCTGCTGGTCGTTCTTGTCCAGCAGGCGGTAACCAACGACAAATGGGGAATTTTGTCCGCTTTCATTGGTAAACTGCACCTTTACCTTGAGGATACCGTTCCGGTAGTTCTCATCCAAAGGAGACTCCACCTTGAAGTCTGTGAGATGGATTTGAGGCTGGGCATATAAGTAAATGTCCCGTTCGATACCACTGATGCGCCAGAAGTCCTGGCATTCCAGATAGTTGGCATCGGAAAAGCGGTGTATCTGAATGGCAATGACATTCTTCCCTTTCTTGGCAATGGCGCTGACGTTGAAACGCGCCGGAGTCTTTGCATCTTTACTCATGCCTACAAACTTGCCGTTGAGGTAGTAGAAGGCTGCCCCGCGTACGCCGTCGGCACTCAGGAAAATTTCCTTATCGTCCCAGTCTCCCGGAAGAGTGAACTCGCGGCGGTAGGTGCCGGTGGGATTCCATTCTTGGGGAACGTATGGAGGATTGGGCTTGTCCCAATAAGGAGGATAGCCCGAAGAACAGAATTCATAAGGCTGGTTCACATAGATGGGCGTACCGAATCCCTGCAACTCCCAGTTTCCGGGTACATTGATGTCCGGCCAGCGGCTGGCGTCCACACGGTCCATCATGAAGTCCGTGGGGCGGTCGGCGAAGGTTTCCACATAATGGAATTTCCATTTCCCGTTAAGGGACAAGCGGAAGGTTCCGTTCTTGCGGTCATTGATGACGGCATCAGCCTCCGTGACGTAGGAGGTGAACGTGCTGCGGGCAGGCTCCCGGTTGATGCTTGTCAGCTTGGGGTTGGTAATCTCTTCGTAGCGATTGTTCTCCTGAGCAGTCAGGGCAAAGGGAAACGCTGCGAGGCAAGTGAGTAAAAAATACTTTTTATTCATAATTGCTTTTATTTCTTTGTGGTAGGTTCAGAGACCGGGAATACGAGCCCTTCACGCAACCACTTCTCCAGTTCTTCCGTCCATTGACGCTTGTAGGTGAAGTTGTCCCGGAATCCCCAGCCATGTCCGCCGGTAGGGTAGGCATGCAGGCTGGCAGGCACTTTGTGGTCGCGCAAGGCGAGGAAATAGCCAATGCCGTTGATGGGTGGCACTGCGTCGTCGTCCGAAGAAAGCATGATAAAAGCCTGCGGAGTGCGTGGGGACACTTGTCTTTCGAGGGAGTATTTTTGTTCCAGCTCCTGAGATGGATTTTCTCCGATAAGGTTCTTACGGGAACCTCCATGGGTAACGCCTTTCTGCATGGAAATCACCGGATAGAACAAGATCTGGAAGTCGGGACGGGTCTTGTCACTGCTGTATAGTGTGGCAAGCGAAGCTGCCAGATGGCCGCCGGCAGAAGCGCCCATGATGCCTACGCGCTGAGGATTGACACCCCATTCGGCGGCATGTTCGCGTACCATGCGGATGGCTTGTTCGGCATCGGAAAGGGGCACTTCATGGTGCCCGTTGGGCATACGGTATTTCAGTACTGCATAGGTGATGCCTTGTGTGTTGAACCAGGGAGCCATGTCGTGTCCCTCGTGCTTCATGGCCAGCCCTCCGTAGCCACCTCCCGGACACATGATGATGGCCATGCCGTTGGGGTGGGAGGCAGGGTACACCGTAAGGGTAGGGGTGGTGACATCGGACACCCATTCGTTGTTATGGTTCTGTCCGGAATTGGTCAGTTCGTTGTTATTGGGGGCACCGTTGGGCCATAGGGGCAGCTCAACGGGCTTTTGTGCAGATAACATGGTCGTTGCAAATAGAAAAGATAAAAGTAGAATCTTTTTCATATTCTTGGTATTTAAAGGTTATTTGGTTTTCATGGAAGCTTTGATGAGGTAGAATATCAGAATGGCATAAGCACCCAGCGCCAGCACTTCAGACCAAGTGTTCTGCAACCATGCATCGTTCACGAGGTTGATTCCTCCGAAACGCATGGCGGCGCTTACCACGCCCATCAATGCACCGCCGGCAATGAAACCGGAGGCAAGCAGTGTGCCTTTTTCCCCGCGTTCGGCATTGAGAGCGGCATCCTTGCTGCGGCTGGTCACGTACCAGTTGACGGCACCGCCCACTACCAACGGGACATTCAGTTCCAATGGGATGAACATACCCAATGCAAATGCCAGTGCGGGAATCTTGCAGAAGTTGAGGATGACGGCCAGCACTGCACCGATGCCGTAGAGCAGCCAGGGCGCACCCACACCGTTCATCAGAGGTTCGATAACGGCTGCCATGGCATTGGCCTGCGGAGCGGCCAGTTGTCCGCTGGTGAAACCGTATGTCTTGTTCAGGATAATCATTACACCACCTACGGTAGCGGCAGAAACGATGGTTCCGAGGAACTTCCAGGTCTCCTGCTTGGCAGGCGTGCTACCCAGCCAGTAACCGATTTTCAAGTCTGTGATGAAGCCTCCCGCCATGGACAGTGCCGTACATACAACACCACCCATCACCAGTGCCGCAACCATTCCTCCGGGACCTTTCAGCCCTACGGCTACCATGACTACGGATGCCAGGATTAATGTCATCAGCGTCATTCCGGATACGGGGTTTGTGCCCACAATCGCAATGGCATTGGCTGCCACGGTGGTGAACAGGAAAGCGATACCTGCAACAAGCAGGATAGCTACAATGGTATGTGTCAAGTTGCCCTGCATCACATCGAAGTAGAAGAAGAGAACAACCAGCAGCAGCGTGATGATGGAACCGATGGCGATAATCTTCATAGAGATGTCCCGCTGTGTGCGTTTCACACTGGCTTCCACGTTGGACTTACCTCCCATTTCCTTGGCAGCCAGTCCTACGGCACTCTTGATGATGCCCCAAGACTTGATAATGCCGATGATACCTGCCATGGCAATGCCACCGATACCGATGCTCTTGGCATAGTATTTGAAGATTTCTTCCGGAGCCATAGCGCCTATGGTTGCCGTGATTTCGGGGTTCCATTGGTTCAGTACGGAATCTCCCCAAATCATGGACATACCGGGGATGATAATCCACCATACGGCCAGTGAGCCGGCACAGATGATGGACGCGTATTTCAGTCCCACAATATAACCCAGACCGAGCACGGCAGCACCCGTATTAACCTTGAATACCAGCTTGGCTTTCTCGGCCAGCATTTCGCCGAAGCCGCATACGCGGGTAGTGAAATTCTCGTTCCACCAGCCGAAGGTTGCCACGATGAAGTCGTATAGACCTCCGATAATACCAGCCATGAGTAATGGTTTTGCCTGGCTGCCGCCCTTTTCACCGGAGACGAGCACTTGTGTGGTGGCTGTCGCCTCGGGGAAGGGATACTTGCCGTGCATGTCGCTCACGAAATATTTGCGGAAGGGGATAAGGAAGAGAATACCCAGCACACCTCCCAGCAGGGAACTGATAAAGACTTGTGCAAAGGTGACGGTGATTTCTTTCGGATAGGTCTCTTGGAGAATATAGAGTGCCGGAAGGGTGAAGATGGCACCTGCCACGATGACGCCCGAGCTGGCACCGATAGACTGGATAATGACGTTTTCGCCCAATGCGTTTTTGCGTTTGGCGGCACCCGATACGCCGACGGCAATGATGGCGATGGGGATGGCGGCTTCGAATACTTGTCCCACCTTCAGCCCCAGATAGGCGGCTGCGGCCGAAAAGAGGATGGCCATCAGAATACCCCATGTCACCGACCAGGCATTTACTTCTGAATACTTCTTATCCGGGCTCATCAGAGGGTTGTACACTTCTCCCGGTTTCAATTCACGGAACGCATTTTCCGGTAGTCCGGTAATAGGTTCTTCTTCTTGTTTCATAGGTTTTGTAGTTTTATGTTTTTCTTTAATAGACTTCAAAGATAGTGCAAACCGAATGCAGGATAAAATGAGCAAGCTCATTATTATTCTGCTGAGGTGCAGCCTATCTTCGCATTTTAGGCAAAGAAAGCAAAAAAAAAGGAGATTTAAAAAAATCTCCTTAATTCTGTATGGTAAAATGCTTATTTGGCATCTTTAGCGGTCATGTCCCCTTCGATAAATAATCGCATGATTTCCGTTTTGGCATTGGTGCGCAGGGTAATGGATTTCTTGAAGTGTCCGGGGTATCTTCCGGTTCCATTATAAGTTACTTTCACTGTTCCAGTCTTTCCCGGTGCTATCGGTTCTTGTGAATATTCGGGAACGGTACATCCGCAGGAAGCTACAGCCTGATGGATGACAAGCGGAGCATCGCCTACGTTCGTAAACTTAAAGGTGTAGCTGACCACAGGACTGTTTTCGGAGAATGTGCCGAAGTTGTGGGTGGTCTGTTCGAATTTGATGTCTGCCTTTCCTTGTGCATAGGCATAACCGATGCTCATAACCAGCAGCATCATATAAAAAACGACTTTCTTCATGTTCTTATCTTTTTTATATTTCAACGGCGCAAAGGTAACCCATTTTCATTAAAATAATGCCTATGGCGTGCGAAATTGTATTAAATCGGGCTCAAAAGGTCTCTGTACGAATGATAAGCAGGGAAAAATAGGGGAAGCGGATGGTCGCTATCCGCTTGCTGTCATTGATATACTTCTCTTCCGGAGTGCCTACATTCTCAAAATAGTGATACCGGTATTCGGGATGCAGGCGGATGCAGCGGTGAATCTCATCGGTGCATCTGGACAGCTTCATGATGACAACCGCACTGTTTTCGCTTGTCAGTTTCTCTATCTCTTCTGTCGTAGTAATGCCGGGTATCACCGTCAGCCGCTCTTCCTGGCTGGCCACATGGAGCCCGCCCAGTGCGCCGGCGGCAATGAAGGCGGGGATACCGGGGATGTGCTTCACGGGGATGCCGTCTGCCTGCAGTTTGTCATATACATAATGTATGGAAGAGTAGAATCCGGCATCTCCTTCGGCAACGATACAGACCTTCTTTCCTTGTTGCCGGAGGGTGGAGCTCTCCATATAGACCTCGTCGTAGGCGCTCAGGGCTTTTTCGCGCTGTTTGTTCATGGGGAGTGGAAAGCGGTGCACCGTGTTTTCCGGAATGTCGAGTTGCAATAGGATGTCGGCTGCGCGTGAAACTCTGTTTCCATCTTTGGCCAGTGTCTCGGGACAGAATATACAGTCGGCTGTCTGCAGGGCTTTCAAGCCTTTTACGGTAATCAGTTCCGGTTCGCCGGGACCGAGAGATACAAATATGACGGGGAACATTTGCATGAAGACATTAAAGGTTAAAAATTAAAGAACAGCAAAACGGCTACAAAAGTGGGGAAATAATCAGTAGCAAACAAGATATTCGCTATCTTTGTTATTTACTAAAACAATCTGTTTTTTATGGATTATCAACTGAACACCCGCTTGAATGGCAACATAGCCATGACTTCCAGCTACCATGAGCGTGCGTCGCTGCAACGTGACAAGACTCTGTATAAATTCATTTGGGTACAGAGCGGTACGCTGACTCTGGAAATAGACCATATCCCCATGCGCCTGGAAAAGGATGAAATCGTGACCTTGACCCCGTTGCATCACCTGGAGGTAAAAGAGGTGGACGGTGAATACCTGACGTTTGTATTCAACAGCAATTTTTATTGCATCTATGGACATGACAACGAGGTCTCTTGCAATGGATTCCTTTTTTATGGCTCTTCCAAGGTGATGAAACTGGCACTTTCTGCCGGGCAGTCTTCCAACTTGCATGACATAGTCCGCATTTTCCGGCAGGAATCGGTCATCCATGACAACCTGCAGGAGGAGATGCTGCGGATTGTCTTGAAACGTTTCATCATTACCTGCACACGCATTGCGCGCCAGCGTTTCGGGGTGGGGCAGGAGAAGGAAAAGACGTTTGACATCATCCGGCAGTATTACGTATTAGTGGACCGGCATTTCAAGGAGAAGAAGCAAGTGCAGGATTATGCCGATATTCTTTGCCGTTCTCCCAAGACACTTTCCAATCTGTTCTCGACCTGCGGGTTGCCTTCCCCTTTACGGGTGATTCATGACCGCATTGAGGCAGAAGCCATGAGATTGCTGCTGTATACCCACAAAAGCGCTAAGGAAATCAGCTCCATTCTGGGCTTCGAAGACTTGTCCGCGTTCAGCCGTTTTTTCAAGAAAATGACCGGCGAGAGTGTCTCGGACTACCGGAAAAGAGTGAAACGGGAAGAATTGCCAACTGTTGCGGAATAATTGCCATTTCGTACGTGGTGGAAAACAAGGAACTTTGCAAAAACAAAAATCAAGTCATATTACTGAAACCATTTAAAAAGTAGAACAAAGATGAAAACGAAATTGCAAAACTTGTTTATGGCTGCGTTGACGCTGGCCGCTTCCACTCAAAAGTTGGGTGTTAATTTGATTCGTGTAGCCATCCTGGTTATTTTCGTGTGGATTGGTGGGTTGAAATTCTGGAATTATGAGGCTGAAGGGATTGTCCCTTTTGTGGCGAACAGCCCGTTCATGAGCTTCTTTTATACAAAGAGTGCCCCGGAGTACAAGGAGTATAAGCTGAAAGAGGGCGAGTTCAATGAGGCGAAACATCAGTGGCACGTGGAGAACAATACGTATGGTTTCTCTCACGGTCTGGGCATTCTGATTATGACCATCGGCATCCTGACATTTCTGGGGATATTCTCTCCGAAAATCGGACTGGCGGGAGCCGCACTTGCCATTGTCATGACAATAGGTACCCTCTCTTTCCTGGTGACAACCCCTGAAGTGTGGGTGCCCGACTTGGGAAGCGGGGAGCACGGCTTTCCGTTGCTGACGGGGGCAGGGCGCTTGGTCATCAAGGATACGGCCATTCTTGCCGGTGCCATTGTCGTACTGTCTGACAGTGCAAAAAGAGTATTGAACCAATTAAAGAAATAGAAGTATGAAACAGTATGATGCCATTATCATCGGATTCGGCAAAGGTGGAAAGACATTAGCTGCCGAACTGGCCAATCGTGGCTGGAAAATAGCCCTGATAGAACGCTCTGACAAAATGTATGGCGGTACGTGTATAAATGTAGCTTGTATACCAACCAAGGCTTTGATACATGAAGCAGAAATATCCGGAATTATGTATCAGGGGGATTACAAAAAGCAAAGTAACTTTTATAAATTAGCCATTGCCCGTAAAGACAAATTAACCTCATTCCTGCGTGACAAGAATTTCGATGACCTGGCCAACCGTCCGAACATAACGATCTATACCGGAACTGCTTCCTTTATATGTCCTGACACAGTAAAAGTAACACTCCCCGATGAAGAAATAGAATTGCAAGGAAAAGAAATTTTCATCAATACCGGTTCTACGAGTATTATCCCCGCCATCGATGGTATCCGTGATAGCAAGCGGGTGTATACCAGTTCAACCTTACTGGATATGGAACTACTTCCCCAACACCTCATTATTGTAGGCGGTGGATATATCGGACTTGAATTCGCATCTATGTATGCCGAATTCGGAAGTAAAGTAACCATCCTGGAAGGGGACAGATTCTTCATGCCGCGTGAAGACCGGGATATTGCCAACAGTGTACGGGAGGTTCTGGAAAGAAAAGGTATCGAAATCCGTTTGAATGCCCGCGCACAATCAATTCATGATACGGCCGACGGCGTTACGCTGGCCTATACGGACGCTTCGGACGGTACTCCTTATTTTATAGATGGAGATGCCATCCTATTGGCAACAGGACGTAAACCGATGATCGACGGATTAAATCTTCAAGCAGCAGGCGTACAAGTCGATTCACAAGGTGCAATCATCACAGATGTACATCTGCATACTACCACTCCGCATATATGGGCGATGGGAGATGTGAAAGGAGGTCCGCAATTTACTTATGTCTCTTTGGACGATTACCGGATTATTCGTAACAAGCTATTCGGTGACAAAGAACGGACAACCCGCTTGCTTACTCTGTATTCATAGATCCTCCTTTGGCACACGTCGGTCTCACGGAAGAGGAAGCCATAAAAAAAGGTTATTCATTCAAAGTATCCCGTTTACCGGCAACAGCCGTAGCGCGTGCCCGCACATTAAAAAAGGTAGATGGCATGCTGAAGGCAATCGTCGATGCGCACACCGGAAAAATCATGGGATGTCCTTTATTCTGTGCAGATGCATCGGAAATGATCAATATCGTCAATGTAGCCATGAAGTCCGGACAACATTACAGCTTCCTGCGTGATTTTATTTTCACGCATCCGAGTATGAGCGAAGTCCTGAATCAATTATTCACATTCGATTAAACAGGAAACTTAAAAACTTTTTTTTTAAATTCCTCAAACAACACCTGTGCCTGCCTGCTTAAATTATCGGCAAGTGCAGGTGCTATTTTTACTATTATAGGGTAAGATTCCTTTCTTTTTTCTATTTTTGCAACAAGACTTTTTCATTTCAAAGAATTATCACAGTAAGACGTTATTTATAAAACAATATGCAACTGACATTTCGAAAAGCAACCACCGAAGATGCTGCCAGAATATGGGAAATCATCTTGCAAGCCAAAGCACAAATGCTTCGGCAAAACAAACAGCAATGGGACGAAACATATCCTTTACCGGAAAATATAGCTAATGACATTCGTAACGGTTATGCCTATGTATTGTGCAGTGAAGCCGATATCATAGCTTATGCCGCAGTAGTCTTTGACGGGGAACCTGCCTATAATTCCATTGACGGTAGCTGGTTAAGCGAACAACCTTATGTAGTTGTTCATCGGCTGGCCGTTGCCAATGAAATGAAACAAAAAGGAATCGCCTCTCTATTTATGCAGAAAGTAGAAGAGCTAAGCCGCAGTCAAGGCATTCATAGTTTCAAAGTAGATACCAATTTTGATAATTTCTATATGCACAGAATGTTAGAAAAGTTAGGATTCAGTTATTGTGGTGAAATATTATATCAAAGAGGAAGCCGCATGGCATATGAGAAACTTTTATAAGTAATGATAAAAAGCAATTTGGCACAACTGAAGTTGCTAATTTGACAAGTACAGGAAAGAGTCATTTTTCGAACCAATAGGGGATATTCCATACCGGGAGACAAACACAAATGGCGTTAACCACTGTATATCAAAGAATTAATCACTTATTTAATAAACAATTAAACTGATATTCTTAGCCTGTAAGAATACGCTTTTAATACTGTGTTAAATACGTATTCTTGTCGGTAAGAATACGCTTCTTTACAGGTAAAGAAATTAATGTTTTGCAACGGAAGAAACCATATGCCGAAAACAGGATTAACAATGTTAAAATCAGACGTGCGATTTTCTCACTATATAAACCATCAATCTGTTTTAAAAATTTTCCTATCCTCCAAGGGCAGATGTTCTTAAGCTCCACATGTTTGAAATGGATTTCAATCAAAAATCTTTTTCCAAACTAATCAGAATGAGTCTTTCACGCCTTAGCGACTATATTTAATATGAGTCGACCTTAAAATTGTCCGTGAAATTAGTAGGAAATTAAATATTGATACTAATATAGTGTTGGGAGTTTCATTTTTTATCTTACCTTTGCCCCCGGAATTAATTAAACTACTCCGATGAGAATATCCAAGTAAGACAACACATTTCGGTAAACATCACTTTTTATATGCTATCTTTCTATTGACGCTAAGCATCACAAACGTGTATGTTTGGCCACTATTGTGTTTATCTCCCTCCTCCCCACTTTTTCGTGATAACCAATCCCAATCTTTAAACTTTCAAAACCATAATCAGCATGAGTATATCCATTCAAAAAATCACATACATACACGCAGATAAAGATATTCTATTCAAAGACCTCGATCTATCTGTAAATAAAGGACAAAAAGTAGCATTAATCGGTAATAACGGATCAGGGAAATCAACTCTCTTACAGATTATTGCGGGATGGCTTCCCCCTTCATCGGGTACAATCATTCGTCCGGATGATTTATATTACATCCCTCAACACTTCGGACAGTACGATAATCAGACTATTGCAGAAGCATTGCAGATAGATACGAAAATTAGAGCACTACATGCTATCCTGAACGGTGATGCTTCCGTAGAAAACTTTCATATTCTGAATGATGACTGGAATATTGAAGAGCGGGTACAAACTGCATTAGTTTCTTGGGGAATACATGATAAATCAACGTCACAATCGATGTGCGAACTGAGCGGCGGAGAAAAAACACGGGTGTTTCTGGCAGGTATGGAAATACATGCCCCTTCTGTCATCCTGTTGGATGAACCGACCAACCACCTGGATACAGAAGGCAGAAAACAACTCTATGAATTTGTGAAAAGGACCTCTTCTACTTTGATTATCGTCAGCCACGACCGGACACTGCTCAACTTACTGAATACTACCTGCGAACTTACCCGGAGCGGCATAAACGTATATGGAGGAAATTATGAATTCTACAAAGAACAGAAAGGTATCATGATGAATGCTTTACAGCAGCAACTCGAAGAAAAAGAGAAAGAATTACGTCTGGCTAAGAAAACAGCCAGAGAAATGGCAGAACGAAAAAATAAACAAAACGTACGTGGAGAAAAAGCGAATATAAAAAAAAGGATTCCTCGCATAGCAATGAATACCCTAAAAGATAAAGCAGAAAAAAGTACAACCAAACTAAATAACATACATGCCGAAAAATCAGAGCAACTGACAAATGAAATGAACCGACTCAGAAATACCCTTACCGGTACGGCAGCGCTAAAAACTGATTTCAATGCTTCTTCGCTACATACCGGTAAGATATTGATTACGGCCAAGGATATCAATTTCAGTTATAACAATAATGACGCATTATGGAAAGAATCCTTGAGTTTTCAGCTAAAAAGCGGTGACCGTCTCTGTATCAAAGGAGCAAATGGATCGGGAAAAACAACTTTATTGAAACTCATTACCGGAGAGATTGTCCCCACACAAGGGAGCCTTTCCCGTATAGACTTCAAATACGTTTACCTCAATCAGGAATATTCCATTATTAAAAATGACAAGAGTGTCCTCGAACAGGCGGAAACCTTTAATAGTCGTAATCTACCTGAACATGAAATAAAAACCATACTCAACCGCTACCTGTTTCCGGCAACCGTATGGGACAAATCTTGCCGGAAATTAAGTGGCGGTGAAAAGATGAGACTTGCTTTTTGCTGTCTGATGATCAGTGACAATACTCCGGACATGTTCATTCTGGATGAGCCTACGAATAATCTGGATATTCAAAGCATCGAAATCATCACGGCGACAATCAAAAATTATACAGGCACGGTAGTTGTGGTTTCTCACGACAAATATTTCGTGAATGAAATAGGTATTGAAAATTTTCATACCTTTGTCTGAAATTTATCATCCTCTTCTAAGAGATAACGCCGCAAGCGAACATAATGATTTTTTCATGAAAGAATACAGCAACAACCTCCTACCTATACAGATAGAAGCAGAACTAAGTAAAGAATGGACTTTCTTGTCCGAAGAATACCGGGAATTAATGGCGAGAAGCGGTACCCGATTGAGATGTTCACTGACGTTTCCGGTGGAGAGTCACGTACGTGTCACCTCTCCGCATACCGGAATCGAATGGAACATTATGCTCGTCGTTTTAAACAATAAAATGTTTATCGAAGCTTTCTATACCTTCTATACCAACGAATATGGTGAAAAAGGTATCTATCTCATCGACCGTTTCAGATGCAGCCGGGTGACACCGCATTACATGAAACGTATCAAAAGCCGGTATATGACTCCCAAAGGCATTCCTTTCAAGGACGAACACGATTTTATACTTTTCTTTTATTCCAAACTGATACACGACACGGCAATGTGTACGCACAGGCATACAAAATATCTGGCACACAACCA
>ERZ833515.950-NODE-950-length-22454-cov-9.162016_pt1 | contig 22454 bp, 25 predicted proteins | sample MGYA00519949_ERZ833515 | MGnify/ENA primary metagenome ERZ833515 (study PRJEB31850, sample SAMEA3708741) | human gut metagenome | biome: human gut; feature: human-associated habitat; material: faeces | place: China | collected 2014 ...
TCTCCGTCCACTTCTCATCCTTGTCCGTGTCGCCACTGCTCTCGTTGCAGATGAGAAAGGTTCCGCCGGGCTTCAGCACCCGATGAACCTCCCGAAAACACTGCGGCAGATTCGGCCAGAAGTAGACTGTCTCAAAAGCGGTCACGGCGTCAAACCAGTCCGAGGCAAAAATAATTCGCTCTACGCTGCCCTGCCATATGACGCAGCGTCCACTACCGATTGCCGCTGCGTTGTGCCTGCGTGCCTTTTCCACGCTGACGGGCGAATAATCGACGCCCTTCACCACACCCTGCGGGCATTTTTTCAGCAGCTTCCGGATATTGGCCCCGCCGCCGCAGCCACAGTCCAGCACCTTGGCATTTGATGAAAGCGGCAAGAACTTCATGCCCCAATCTGCAAGGGGCGCATGGAACAGATTCATCATGTTCAGCATGACTTTCCCACCAAAGCCGATAGGTTTGCGGGTGTTTTCAAAAAACGACATCCTTCGTCACTCCTTTTCCAGAACGATGATTTTATTGGAAATATTCCGCACGGCGGGCAGCCTGTCCAGCAGCTTGTAAACTGGCGCAAACGCCGCCATACCCTCGGTTAAGCTGTGTTCCTCCACAAACCGAAAATCCGGCAGCAGTTCGGCAAGTGCTTTCCAATTCTTGATTCCCCAGTTGAATTTTGCGTTGCTTGCGTCAATGGATTTCTCCTTGAAGTGCCGCACCATCGCAGGATTCATGGTTTCCACAAATATAGTGGCTTGGGAAAAACGGCTGGAAATCACTGCAAAAATTTGCTGCACATCTTTTGCGTTCAGATACATGGTCAGTCCCTCAATGAGAATCAGCACCGGCACATTCTGCTCGCTGATTTTGCTGCCCCAATCTTCCATGGCGGACATGGCAATCTGCGAAATCGTGCCGCTTTCCGGCAGAAGCTTCTCCCGCACCGCCATCGTTTCCGGCAGGTCGAGGTTATACCAATGTGCGTAACCCGACATCCGATAGCAGCGGGTATCCAGCCCGCAGGCGATGTTGACGACCACCGCACCGGGGTGCGACGCAAGCCACGATTTTGTCAGCTTATCCAGCACAATGGTCCGGGCAATAACGCCGCTGCGCATGGCCGTATCCTTGTCCGCAAGGGAAAAATCGTAGTCCAGCTTCTCGATGAGTTCTTCCGCTTTTGCATCGTGGATCGCGCCGCGTTCCCGGCTCTCCTTCGCCCTTGCATAAACGGTTTGCAGCATGGTCTCCGGCACGCCGGAGAGTTTGATCTTTTCTCTCATATCATCTTTCCTCGGCTTGCATAGTCAGAAATTTTTCCGCATATCGGCAGAATTTTTCCGGGTGTACCATCACCAGCTCCGCATGGGCCATCTTGGGGATGCCATGGATGCGCGCCTTAGGAAAATAGCGCTTGATGAACCGGATATCCCGCCTGCGATCCTTCTTTTCGTCGTCGCCGTACCAGTAGGTGATTTTCGCACCGATTTTAGCGGAGCGCTTCGGAAGCGCATAGTTGTTGGCAGACCAGAATACATTGCGGATCGTCCGATCGGAAAAGGTTTTGAGATAGGCTTCCATGGCGTCGTACTCCTTTTTGGGGTCGTGCCCTGCGGTGGTAAACCGTTCCGGCGGAAAAGCCGCTTCCAGAACCTTTCGGCTGTTTGCCGCCATTTTGAAGGACAGCACATCCCGAGCCAGCAGCAGCTTTCGCACTAAGAAGGGCAGCTGATAGGGCGTGATCCCGCCGTCGATGATGGCCCGGTCGATGGGCATTTCCCCCAGTGCCAGCATACGGGTCAGGCAGGCGCCGCCCATGGAGCAGCCATAGGCCCCACCCAGACGGGAGACGCCGTGGCTCTTCAAATAGGAGATCACCTCGTCCACGGTCTGCTCGACTGAGGTGAAATCCCCGGGATACTCCGGTTGATGGCCGTCATACACCACCTGAAAAACATGCCATCTCTGAGAAAGCAGCGAGATCGTGTCGGCAAAAGCCCATACAGGCTCTGCCGTGCAGGGGAAAAACAGCAGCGTCCGATCCTGCGCCTGCCCGTGTTCCAATATCTGCATGGCTCACCCCTCCGATTTCACGCACTCTGCGTAGGTCAGCGGGAACGAGGCTTTCAGCACGGTGCTTTTCTGCACCGTCCAGCCGTTTTCCCTAAGAAATGCCAGATATTCGTGGCTTGTCCACTTGCTGTGCAGCGGAAAGCCCGCCAGCTTCATGAAAAATGCTTTGACCTTTCCGAAGAAAGCGTTATCCGCATGGGTAAAGGTGGGCGCGACCAACACGCCGTCGTCCTTCAGCACCCGGCGAATTTCAGAGAGGGCTTTCTCCGGTTCCGGTACAATGTGCAGCGCATTGACCACGATCACCACATCGAAAGACTGGTCAGCATAGGGCAGATGGAACATATCCTGCACCGAAAAATAGAGTTTCGCAGATTTTACGCCCTGTTTCGCCTGCTCGATCATCTCTTGGGAAGCGTCGGTAGCTTCAATATGGTCAGCATAGCGGACGATATGTTTGGCAATCAGCCCTGTGCCGGTCGCCAGCTCCAGCACGGTTTTTTGCCGTACCACAGGGCGCAGCAGCCTGTACAGCCGCTCGTAAGCCGCTGCATCCTTGCGCATGAAGCGGTCGTACCGCCCGGCGTTTTTATCCCAGAAATTTTGACTGCTTCTCATGATTTCGCCCTCACAACGAGATGTTGAATTTCTCTGTCTCCTATAGATGGTACGAAAAAGTTAGAAGAGGCTAACTATAGCCTTTTTGAAAAGCCGCATCACTGCGGCCTTTCCGCTTATGCAAATAGCTCCCGGCAGGCGCTCCGCACCAGCGTTTCCAGCACCTGCGGATAGAGCACCCCAATCTCCTCCTGATGGGAGACGGTTAAAATCAGGCCCCGCACTGTGGCGGCAGCCAGCGCCATACCGCCCTTGGGCTGCAAGCCGCCCAATTCCAGCAGGGTACGGATGTGCGTCTCGTCATCGTGGTAGTGGGCGGTCTTCACTTTCTCCGGCAGGCGGTGCAGAAGAAAATCTGCGTCATTTTCGATGAACACAAAGGCTTTAGTCTTGGAGAGCCAACGGCAGGCAGCCAGGATCGCCGCTGCCGCGCGTTCGGCAGGAAGCAGAGTTGCGTTCTCTTGCAAGGACGCCTGCGCTGCCGCGAAGCACTCGGTATGGATGTCCTCCAGTACAGCGAAAAACAGCAGTTCCTTGGATTCAAAGAATTTGTAAAATGACCCCTTGGAAATCCCAACGGCCTCCGTCAGCTGCTCTACAGAGGTTTTCCGCATCCCGATGGTAATGCCGCAGCGTTGGGCTGCTCGGATCAGGTCATTGCGGATTTGTTCATTCTGCTCGTCTGTAAAAGCCACTGCGCACGCTCCTTGGATTTATGACCGCATTTATCATTTCAGTCAAATTGTAGCACGATCCGAAGATGTTGTCAACGGCGTCGTTTTGCTTTCCATCATGATCAAATCAGATCCAGCCTTTCCATCTCAAACGGCACAACCACGGATTTCAGCAATCTCGCCTTCGGCAATGCTGTGGTTGCGCTGGGCAATGGTCAGCAGTTCATCCGCAGATACGCTTTCATCCTTGTATCCGCTTTGGACGGCAAACTCGGAAATGACTTCTGCGCGGTTTTTGCCAAATTGTTATAGATCGCGCCAATCTGCCGCACGTGCCGATACTTCGCAAGGCTGGCAAAGGAACCGGCTTCGACCATCATGCGGCAGAACATCAGCCCGTCCAGGACATAGTGTTTCGCGTATTTCAGGAACTCCGTTTCCTGCTCCGGGTCGAACCTCGGCAGACAGTACAGCAGCATTTGCAGAACTTCCAGCTTGTAGTCCAGAAAGCGCGCCGGATCGTAACGGTCAATGCCGTTGCGGGCGAGAAAGCGGTAAATCGCGCTGTTCAGACGCTTTTCAGCGTGGTGCAGGAAGAAGCAGAAGCACAGCAACTCAGAGAAAACGATCGGCTGTGCTTTTCTGTTCTATCCAATTACGCCCGTGTCCTGCGGAGATGGAAGGTGCAATATGCAGCAAAAGCACCGGATAAGCGGTTCGTGGAAGCCTGTCACAAGCTGGACGAGGCGGAGTATTACTTGGATATTCTGTGCGCCGGGGATTCCCATGAACGTGCCGAGGTTGTCAGTTATCTGCTTGTAGATGGTCGGTTGGACAAGCTCAAGGAAACAATCAATGGGAGGGATGCAGCGTGAACAAGAAGTATGCCGGGTTGGATTTTCCAGCATGGTTCGATGGCAAGGATGTCAATGAGGCAGCTTTTTGCCGGGAGTTTCTATCGAAAAACAAGCTCATCTATGCGGACAAAACACTTTTATTTTCTGTATTTTGAGGGAGTAAATCCATAATACCTTTTGAATATTTCAATCAATCTACTGGGGTTGGAGTATCCAACAATTCTTGAAATTTCCGCAATGGTGAGGTCGGTCTGAATAAGCATATGCTCGGCTACAGAGATCCTTTTCCTCTGAATGTATTCAGTAATGGACATATTATAAACTGACTTAAATAGCTTTTTCATTTTGCTTTCACTCATATATGCAATGGTGGAAAGCGTCTGCAACGTAATACTAAAACTGTAATGTTCGTCTATGTAATGCGTTAGTTCATCTAATGCCTGCAAATCTGTTTTGTTAATGGGCTGGCCATTCTCTTCATTTAGTCTGTTTTCTTTCAAATATGAAGCAAGATAAGAGATGATTTCATATATTTTTGCTTCTACTGTAATTCTGGACGCTTTCATGGAAAGCAGATACTCATATAGGCTTTGCATAGCATGATTAACATTTGGTAAATAGAATTTCCCTTTTTCTTTGAAAAAATCAGAAAAGTTCACTTCAAGATCACCGGAAATTTCCTGGAGATACTGATCAATAAATTCCTGGTCAACCTGCACGGTAATACATCTTAATGGAATCTGAGGATGATAAATAGCTTTATACTTTTCAGATGGTTCATAGCAGCGCAATGTATTCGGAGAAATATTTTGATACGGATAGAATTCATCTCCTGCGCCACTAATATAGAGAGCAAGTACATAACCAGACCCAATATGTTCTCCGACCATAGTTTCCTGGTTAAATCTTATATCTGTCGCTGTAATGATGAAATCGTGGTGAACCTCACTCGTCCATTGAAATCCGGTTCCATATTTTGAGTTGATCTTATAATATGTTCCGTACTCTATTGGATTCTTTATCGATTCAACAAAGAAATCATCTCGTTTAACTTCTATCATTGGCTCCTCCCAAAGATACCTCGTTTAGATTTATTAATACCTTGTTTAGACTTTATATCTGTTTTGCCCTTTACAGTTAGCTACAATTAATTATAATGAAAGAGTTGATGTATGTCAAACCGTTTTTAAGCAAAAAGAGGTGTATATTTGAAGTCAATGCGCGGTTTATATAAAAAACTATTTCATTATGTCCCAGATAAAAGAATTTTGGCATATTTCTCCATGGCACTATCTGCCGCTGCCGTCTGCTCATATATGGGAGCATATTGGTTTCTGTGGCAGTCCATTGTGTCTATTCTGGTTATTCCCGTATATGAGAAGGCTATGTATGACGCAATTATTGTAGTCATACTTATGATTTTACGAGGCATTCTCAACATTGCATCGGCAACGTGTTCCCACTACTTAGGCTTCCGGCTTGAAACAAACTTAAGGAAAAATGGGCTTCATAAATTATTGGATGCCTCTTCTTCCTTTTTTGACCATAACAGCTCTGGAGAGATTCGAAAAATTATTGATGATAACGCAGCAGAAACACACAAAACAGTGGCCCATTTGATTCCGGACAACGTCACTGCTGTTATGACGCCGGTGTTAATGTTTGTGCTGATGTTTGCAATAGACTATCGCCTTGGTATTCTCCTGATCCTTACAACTGTGATTGGTGTTCTTCAGTATCGTAAAATGTCCGGTGGTACTGAATTTCTGTCTGGCTATTCAGCGGCGCTTCAAAAAATGAGTGCGGCAACAGTAGAATATGTCAGAGGAATGCAGATCATAAAAATCTTCGGTGTAACTGTACAGTATTACAAAACTCTGATTAACTCGATCAAAGAGTACAAACAGTACGTCTATCAGTATAGCCTCAGCTGTAAGAATCCCTACGTCGGATTCCAGGTTCTGTTCAACGTGTTTTATGCTTTTGCTGTACCAGCCGCAGTTGTATTCATCAGCTATGGAGAACCTGCTATGCTAATCCTGGCAAAGATTGTTTTCTTTGCTGTGTTCTCCGGAGTTGTATTTACTTCTTTCACATCGATCATGTTTACGGGGCAGGATAACTTTGGCGCACAAAATACGCTGAATCAGCTTGATGAGCTGACTACTTCTATGGATCAGGCAAAGCTTCCACATGGAAACGAAGAGACCTTCCAAGATTTCAATATTGAATTTCGTCATGTTGACTTTAAGTATGATGACAACTTCGTGCTGAAGGATTTCAGCCTGACACTTCATCAGAATAAAACTTATGCGCTCATCGGGTCTTCCGGGGGAGGAAAATCTACCATTGCAAAGCTGATTTCAGGTTTTTATCCTGTCGATGGCGGCGAAATTCTGATTGGTGGAAAGAACATTCAGAGTTATTCTGAAAAAGCTCTCATTCAGAACATCGCATTTGTTTTCCAGCGCAGTCAATTACTAAAGACCTCAATTTACGAAAATGTCCGAATCGGAAATCCTCAGGCAACACGGCAGCAGATTATGGATGCACTTGACGCAGCGAACTGCACATCCATCCTTGACAAATTCCCCCAGCGAGAGATGACCGTCATAGGGGCAAAGGGCGTATACCTTTCCGGTGGTGAGGTGCAAAGGATCGCCATTGCAAGGGCTATTCTAAAGAATGCGAATATCGTCATTATGGATGAGGCTTCTGCAGCTGCAGATCCGGAAAATGAATACGAGTTGCAGCAGGCTTTCCAAAAACTGATGAGGGGCAAAACAGTTATCATGATTGCACACAGGCTGTCCTCTATTCAGAATGTAGACCAGATCCTGTTTGTCCAGAATGGAAAAGTTGTGGAACAGGGAACCCACAATGAACTGATGGCCTGCAATGGACGTTATAAGGATTTTCAGGATGTATACTGCAAGGCAAATCAGTGGAGGTTGGCATGATAAAGACATATCTAAAAAGAGCCTTCCAGCTGAGTGATTCGGGTGTGAAGGGCCTTGCAAAATCAATCTGGTCATTCTTTCTCTATTATGTTTCTTTTGTACCGCCGATGATCTGTGTTTTTCTGTTTGCAGACAGGCTGTTGAATGGAAATACCGGGAAACCGGTGGTATATCTCCTGTTTATGCTGGCAGCGACCCTGGTGATGTACTTAGTTATTAACTATAACTATAAAACGACCTATGATGAAACCTACCAGGAATCTGCAACTTTAAGAATTGATCTGGCGGAACAGCTTTCCAAACTGCCCCTATCCTATTTTTCAAAGCACAATTTGTCTGACCTTGCTCAAACAATCATGGCAGATGTGGCTTCGATTGAGCATGCTTTTGCGAACGCAGTGGCTAATTCCATAGGGTTTGCAATTTACTTTTTGGTTATCAGCGTAGCCCTTCTGATCATGAATTGGAAATTAGGTCTCTGTGTATTGCTTCCCGTTCTTACTTCTGCTTCGGTTCTTTTCCTGACAAAGGAACTGCAGGTCAGAGATGTAAATAAACATTATGATAAGTTGAGAGATATTTCCGAAAGCTTTCAGAATGCAATCGAACTGAATCAGGAAATTAAAAGCTATGGGTTGAAAGAAAAAGTAGAAGCTCAAATGGACCAGCAGTTGGATGAGTCAGAAAATCTTCAATGGAAAGCTCAGATCACCCAGACGATTCCTGTTACAATCGGCCAGACTTTATCTATTCTTCCTATTGGAATCACGGCGACTGTTGGCCTTTCAATGCTCGCCTCCGGTCAGGTAAGTATCCTGATTCTTCTGGGCTATATTATTATGGCGGCGAAACTCAGCGGGGCCATGGGTGGTGTTTTGCTCTATCTGACGGAAATCTTTTATTTGGACGCAAGAATTGCCCGGATTGGTGAAATCAAGAATCATGAACTTCAGGGTGGAGAAAAGGCAGTCCTTTCAGATTTCAATGTAGAAATAAAGGATGTTTGTTTTTCCTACCAGAAAGACACCCAGGTGATTCGCCATGCATCCTTTACGGCGGAGCAAGGACAGGTAACCGCATTGGTCGGTCCCAGCGGCTGCGGAAAAACAACAATGCTTAAGCTCATCAGCAGACTATATGATGCAGATTCCGGTACCGTTCAGATCGGAGGAACCGACATACGAGAAATTCACACTGATAGCTTGTTCAAGTATGTTTCCATTGTTTTTCAGGAAGTCATTCTATTTAATACTTCTATTATGGAAAATATTCGCCTTGGGCGGCTGGATGCTTCTGACGAAGAAGTAATACGAGCTGCAAAACTGGCTGGTTGCAATGAGTTTGTCAGCCGTCTGCCAGACACCTACCAGACAATAATCGGGGAAAATGGAGCCAAACTCTCCGGCGGAGAACGTCAGCGGCTGTCCATTGCCAGAGCAATCCTGAAGGATGCTCCAATTATCATTCTGGATGAGATTGCTGCATCGTTAGATGTGGAAACAGAAGTCCAGATACAGACTGGATTAAATCATTTGATTCAAGGCAAGACCGTGATTGTTATTTCACACAGACTGAAGTCTATTGAAAATGCAGATAAGATCGTCGTTATGAAAGCAGGTACGGTAGAAGCCTGTGGAAAACATGCTCATCTGCTGAAACAGTCGCCCACATATAGAAAGATGATTGAAAAGTCCAATCTGGCAGAGAAATTTAACTACTAAGCAGGTCACCCTTCAGATGCAGACCGCACTGAAGGGTAACATAAAGGCATTTGGTTAACTATGTCTAACTGATTTCTGATGTGAGGAGGTGCATTATTTGAAGAAATATATTGGAAAAAGGATCATTAGCTTCCTCATTGTGCTGGTAGGCGTCAGCATTCTAAGTTTTTTGTTGATTGCTTGGTCCGGAAAAGATCCTGCAGAAATTATTGCACACCGAGGCGTATCCAATCCTACGCCGGAACAGATTGAGATGATTCGGGTGGAAATGGGATTGGATCAACCTCTCCCTGTGCGATATATTCAGTGGCTTTCCGGAATGTTTACAGGAGAACTTGGGACTTCTTTGACCACTCATCAACCGATTGTAAAGGATCTGCACAAGTATCTGGCTACGACCACAGCTCTTGTAGGGATGGCCATTCTATGGATTATCGTGCTCACCGTTCCGATTAGTTTGCTCTGTGCCAGAAAGCGGAACCGCCTTTTCGATCAGGTTACCAGAGGCATTACTATCTGCGGTATTTGTGTGCCAACTTTCTGGCTGGGATTCCTTCTTCTACTGTTCTTTGCGATTCATCTGAAATGGTTCAGTGTCTTACCAAGTCCAAGTTGGAGGGGCTTTTTACTACCTTCATTTGCCCTGGCGGTTCCCAGTTCGTGTTCACTCATCCGAATTATGCGTTCCTCTCTTCTGGCTGAATTATCTTCTGATTATGTTCGGTTTGCAAAAGCCCGTGGACTATCTGCCAACAGAATTCTGGTATGCCACATTCTGCGAAATGCCTTACCGCCTGTTGTTACAATTTTCTTTCAGCAATTCGGCTTTCTAATTGCCGGAGGGGCGGTAATCGAAAGTGTTTTTTCAATCAAGGGAATCGGAACTTATCTGGTGGACAGTGTGATTGCAGCAGATACGATTGCAGTTTCTACCTGTATAGTCGTCATTGCAGCAATTTTTGTCGTCGCAAATTTCATGGCAGACATAATCAACCGTCTGCTTTGTCCATGGATGGTGAGGGAAGAAAATGATACATAAGCTACTCAAAAGGCCGCAGGCAATCATCGGTCTGTGCCTGATTGCTATTGTGATTGTGATTGCGATTGCAGCACCTGCTTTTTCGCCTCACGACCCTGAATTGGTGAATTTATCGCAAAAGTATGCTCAGCCTGACGCAGAATACCCTCTTGGAACAGATCAATTGGGCAGGTGTACCTTATCAAGGCTGCTGTATGGAGCCAGATATTCCATCGGAATCAGTTTACCTGTGCTGCTGATTTTGTCTGTGATTGGTCTGATTGTCGGTACTTTTAGCGCCTGTGCTGGAAAAAAAGCAGACCATTTCATTACTATACTCTGTGATGTGTTTATTGCTTTTCCTTCTCTTATCATTGCTATTGCTGTCATAGGCGTTCTGGGGAACGGACTCCAAAACATTGCCGTTTCTGTTGTGATAGCGACCTGGGCTTGGTTTGTTCGTATTGTCAGATCTTATTCCGTTCAAGAAATGGGTAAAGATTATATCCTGGCAGCCCGGATTTCTGGGTGCAATACAGGAAAGCTGGTCTTCAGACATCTGATTCCTAACATTCTGCCACAGTTTCTTGTGTATGTTTCCACTGGTGTCGCTTCTTCCATCATTATGGTTTCCAGCTTTGCTTTCCTCGGACTTGGCCTTCCCTCCGGCACACCGGAATGGGGTGCCATGTTAAATGATGCCAGGACAGCGCTTTACTCTCATCCGGAATTGCTAATCTATCCAGGCTTGTGCATCTTCGTAACGGCAGCAGGCTTCAATTTATTTGGAGAAGCACTCCGTGATATTCTGACGCCGGAGGAGGACAGCCTATGATGCCATCACTTATGATTGATCATTTAAGCATCAATCTTCGGTCAGGCACGGATAACTTGGTTTCTGAAATATCCTTTGCAATCAAAGAAGGAGAGTCTTTGATCTTGTTAGGCCAGTCAGGCAGCGGCAAAACAATGACCTGTAGTGCGGTGCTAAACTTATTGGACCCTAAAAAATTTAAGGTGTCGGGTTCCGTTTTCTTCGGCGAGACTGATCTTTTGAATTCGTCAGAAAAGCAGAGACGAGGAATATACGGAAACCAGATTGTCTATATCCCGCAAAATCCAATGACTGCATTGGACCCTTCTATGCGTATTGGCAGACAGATGGATGAAACGCTACGGCTTCATTCCGACAAATCCCGCCAGCAGCGTTACAACTATATTCTGCGGCTTCTGCATGATGTAGGCTTAGATGATCCTGACAGGGTATACAGAGCATACCCCCATATGCTTTCCGGAGGAATGCTTCAGCGTGTCATTATCGCAATGGCTATGATGCTTGATGCAAAATTCGTGCTTGCCGATGAGCCGACAACTGCTTTGGATGTGATTCACAGAAATGGAATCATAGATTTATTTTCGCAGATGAAAGCAAATGGAGTTGGGATTCTTATGGTAACTCATGATTTCGCAACAGCTCTTCAATTAGGTGGAAACGTGTTGGTGATGAAAGAAGGAAAAATTATAGAATCCGGTGAAGTTCAATCTGTCTTCGATCATACCACGGAACCTTATACAAGGTCGCTGATTGAAGCTTACTCCCTTTCCTGTGCTTTCACGAAAGGGGCGGAATCATGATTAAAGTCAACAACCTATCAAAAGAATTTCACGAACAAGGCACAAGCAACGAGCTTCTGGCCGTTGATCATGTAGATTTTACTATTCAGAATGGTTCATTTTGCGCTTTGGTAGGAGAAAGCGGATCTGGTAAAAGCACTTTGGCTCAGCTCATGTGCGGTCTTCTGGTTCCATCTTCTGGAGAGGTACTGTTTGAAGGAAAAAACATTTCCCTCTGCCGGGCCAAGCAAAAGCAGGTACTGCGATCTAAAATACAGCTGATTCTTCAGGATGGCAAGGGAGCAATGGACCCTCGCTTTACGGTATATCAAATCATTGCAGAGCCAATTCGCAATTTCAGAAAACTCAGCAAAAAGGAAGAAGAACGGGAAATCAATGATCTTCTTACCATGATGGAGCTTCCCGAAGAGATCAAGCTGCGAAAAGCTCATGAGCTATCCGGTGGACAACAAAAACGTGTATGTATTGCAAGAGCGTTAGCGGCTCAACCGGATGTGTTGATTTTTGATGAAGCAGTCAGTGGGCTGGATGTCCTGGTTCGTAAACATATTCTTGATTTGCTGAAGCGACTCCATCAGGAGCGAAAAATGACTTGCTTTTTCATTACCCATGACCTGGACGTTGCGCTATATCTTGCAGACCGTGTGATGGTGATGCGCTGCGGTAAGATTATCGAAGACCGTACATTTCACGGTTCGACAGACTGCTTTACACATCCGTATACCAAGCTTCTGCTGCATTCTATTGCTCCATATTTGGGTTAAACCATTCAATAAATACGTATACCCTGCTGAAAAGCATGATATAAAAATAAATAAAGGAGATTTTGTACATGAAACCGAAAAAACTTTTAGCTTTCGGACTCGCACTTGTGATGTGCCTTGCTATGGCTGCTTGCGGCACGAACCCTGACGAGAAAACCGATGCAGAGCCGGTCTCAATCACTGTCACCGAGAATTGGGACTTTTCTGTAGGCTTCTATCCTGTCATCACGCCTATGGTATCCAGCACTTATGGTGCCGGATTCTGGAGTCGTAATTTTTACAACACTCTGGTAAGCTACGATGATAACGGGAAGATCCAGGGCGAGTTGGCTGAAACCTGGGAAATCAGTGATGACGGCAAGACTTACACCTTCCATCTGCGTGATGGTGTCAAATTTTCTGACGGTACTCCTCTGACTTCCGAGGCAGTAAAGATGACCCTTGAAGCAGTAGTAACCCATCTGGGTCCCCAGAATGGTGCCTTCGGTAAGCTCACTACTTTGTTTGACAAGCTGGAAACCCCGGATGAAAAAACCTTTGTAATGACTTTGAAGACCCCTTATTACGCTGCTCTTGACAATCTGACCATGGCGCTGCCTCTTGGTATTGTGAATCCCGCAGCCTTTGAAGGCGGCGTAGAAAAGGCTTACGAGAATTGCGTGAGTGCAACTATGGGTACTGGTCCCTATATGTTTGACCGGGTCGAGGGAGATACCTATACCTTTATCCGCAATCCCTACTACTGGGGCGAAGCTCCTGAAGTGGACGAGTTCAAAGTCAAAGTGATTCCTGATAATGCTGCAAAAATTCTTGCTCTGCGCAACGGCGAAATCGATGCAATTCTCGGCTCCAGCAGACTTAGCGCAGAAGGCTACACGGAAATTTCCCAGGATGCCGCTTTCGGTCATGCCATGGATGACAGCACCAACCAAACTCGTTATCTGGGTATGAACCTGAATAAGGCTCCCTTTAATGATCCTCTTGTAAGGGAAGCAGTATCCTACGCTGTTAATCAGCAGGAGTTGGAAACCTCTGTTTTCGATGGTCTGGAGACTGCTGCCGAAACCCTCTTTACGAATGAAAAGCCCAACTGCGGTGTGGAGGTTAAGACCTATCCTACCGACATGGAAAAGGCAAAGCAGCTCATGAAGGAAGCCGGCTATGAGGATACCAATGATGACGGTATCCTGGAGAAGGACGGAACTTCTCTCGCCATTCATTTCAACTATTCTCAGAGCCTTGCAAGTGTTGACAATGCAGTTCTTTCTATTGCAGCTTCTCTTAAAGAACTCGGCTTCGATGTTACTATTGATGCAGTAGACATGAACACCTGGTATGGAGCCTTGATGTCTGGCGAATATGATCTGACCTTCTACAATACTGCTGGCGGTTCCTTTGACCCTGCAACAGATATGAGCAATATGGCTCCTGGCGCTATGGGTGATCCGATCCTCTGCCAGTTCTCTGCTTTCTTTGAGAATCCTGAAATTTTCGCAGAATTGGACTCCACTTCTGATTCTCAGCGTGTGCAGGAAATCTATGGAATGATTCTGAATGGTATTGCAGATCAGAATCTTCTGGTGCCTGTAACCGGCACTCACGATCTGGCTCTGTGGAATACTGATAAGATAACTGGCTATGACTTCTACACAGATGCCAGCTACGTAGACATTGCATCTGTTCATGTGAAATAATGTCCAGCAGTGTGGCTGAGGCGGTTACAAAAGAAAGACTTCATTCTTCAGGAGAAGACTATCTAAAAGCCATATTTATTCTTGAAGCGCAACATGGTTCAGTTCGTTCAGTAGAGGTTGCTGAGTACATGAATGTATCTAAAGCGAGCGTTAATCATGCAGTTAGGCACACGCGAAATCAGGCACATTATTTTGAATAATCAGGTTGTCAACTCATCCAGGGCGCTCCATTCACTCAAACACAGCGTGCCAAAATCACACAAAAATATTGCCATACATATGGTAGATCACATTAGAAGATTGGGCGTTTTCCCAGCTAACTACGCATTAGATTTAGGCGAATTTATTGACAGCAACGGTAATTCGTATATAGACATTGTAGAGTTAAATCCCATATCATGTTCTATGTGCTATGTAAATAATAGCATCTATGCTGATGTGGTTCCTGAGATTGGCGAATGTCAGCGCCAACTAATGATGGGTGCTGAGTTTTGCTACGATGCCATCGCAAATCCAAAGAATTACGATATGCTGAGAATATCCAATAAGAGTTATACTTATACTTCGGATAACCAATACGCTCTTTTATAGTTTGCATATCATAGAGGGTTTTAGAGCAATTCTGGAAGTGACGCTTGTTTCTTTCTCTGTGTTAAATCTCCGATAGAGTGAGTCCTTCTGGGAGGTCCATCATGAACCTCCCCTGGGTTCAGCAAATGGGCGCAGTCCTCCCTTGGCGGAGGACTGCGCTTTTTTTACGGCCTTACTGCATGGAATACAGGTTGGATGTGCTGCTCCCATTGTCACGGTAGCGTGGGATCTTTTGCAGGCACCCAGCATTTCCGCAAAGCCCTTGGGATCTTTGATCTGATACTGCATATGGTTGAAATTCTGAAACACGGGGAAATGACCGTGGGGATAGGCTTTCATCACAGCATCCCGGTATTTGAAATGCTCCTCGATGCTGCCGAGCTCGAAAAATGTATGCTCTTGCAGTTCTTCCGGGAATACGGGGAACGGCTTGTCCTCCAGACTGCACAGCATCTGGCGGCGCTGATCGTCATAAGTCAACGCTTTCCCTGCGGCGATAAAATATGGCTTGATGGCATACCTCTGCATGAGAAACGGCGAGGAATGCGGCTTTACCGCTTCTGAGTTCCGGACGGCACAGAACGAGGGCTGGGAGAAGCAATATCCCTACAAGGTCGGCAAAAAGAAGGTGTATATGACGCCGCCTGCTGCCGAGGCGCCGGGCAGACAAGCATCCCAAGAGCACCCGATATGGCCGTCAGAATCCTATCTCTGCCCGTTGGAACAGCGAGGAACAGCTTGGTGGCATGGCGGGCGGCGTGGGCGGATGCGACCAACCGCCATCTGGAGAGATACGGTCATGACGAACGCATCGACCACCGCACATCTGAGATAAAAGCGGCGGCACCCGATAATCCTAACCTTTGTCGGATGCCGCCACTGTATTTTGTTTACACAGGTCTTACATAGAATACGGGTTTTCATCCGCATCCCTGCAGAAAACAAAACCCTTCTCGCGCCACGCGGGAGACTCATTCATGTGGCTAAACGCCGATGAGGCGCTCAGAATCCCGGAATGAGAAGTGATGACCTGCTTGACCTGTTTTTCCTCGCAGACCGCTTTCAGCTCCTCCGCGGATCGCTTGTTCAGCTCGGAATCCGTGGTCCGGAAGTCATAGAAGTAGTAACCGCCGTTTTCGTTGGCAATGATGCAGTCCCTGGGAAACAGCCATTTTCCGTTTACGATGTATGAAGCTGAAGATCCCGAATAAGTAACAAGCGTAATATAAGCCCATCGAGGAGATTTTTTCTCTTCGGTGGGCACGTTCTTTATATATGGGGCTCAGTTGATATTTTACTATGAAGAGTGTGCAGAACCGCCTGAAACAGGTAACAATTTAAACGATTGAGGCATCTTGACCCAAAGCCGCTGACAAATCCTACAAAGCATCGCGCTAAAGCCGCCCTCAACCGGCGTAGCTGTAAGTTACTATTCACGGGGAAATCGGTCGTGGCTATCAAATTTATTTTCAAATACTGTGTTCCTATTGACAAATGGAAATCTCCCTGATATAATAACATCGTTATTGAATAACGCTGTTACCGAATGGAGATGGACAAATGCAATTACGAAACGATCAGCTCGCCGAAAGAATACTGGAGGCAGCGAAGTCCGAGTTTCTTGAAAAGGGCTATCGTCAGGCATCGGTACGCAGCATTGCCGCTTCCGTCGGCGTAACGACCGGTGCGCTTTACCGCTACTATGCCAACAAAGAAGCGCTGTTCGACGCTCTGGTATCCGGCCCTGCCGACTACCTGTATGACCAATGCAAGTCCTTCAGCGAAGCATATTTCCGACAGGAGTTGGATGAGCAGCTGGCGAACCTTCCAGAGCTTACCCGCAATTCAGACGGCGGTACGAGTGATTTTCTGAAATATATTTATCAGAACTATGATGCCTTCAAACTTATTGTCTGCTGTTCAGCCGGAACAAAATACGAAGATTATCCGGAGCGCCTTATTGCGATCGAGACGGCATCCAGCGCCGCATTGGTTCATTTGATGCAGAAGGCCGGGCGACTCAGCTCTGACTTGGACGATACGATGATCCACATTGTGGTAAGTTCCATGTTCACCGGCATATTTGAGATCATTGCACATGATGCACCAATGGATGTTGCCCTGCGGCATATCTCGATCTTGCAGGATTTTTACACTGCCGGATGGTACAAAATTTTAGGGATCTTATGATCCTTAAAATTTTGCGCGTCAGTTAGAGCAGGCTAACCAAAGCCGGTAAATCAAGCCGCGCACTCTGCGTAAGCGGGATTTATATAAATTCAGGAAAGAGAGGAATACTCCCATGCAAAAGCTCACCGACCTCAGGGAGGGGCAGAAAGCCAGAATCACCGGCATTACCGGCGACCGGCGCTACCTTTCCCGCATCACCTCCATCGGGCTGAACATCGGCTGCCCGTTGGAAATGCTCCAAAATGTTAAAAACCGTCCCGTTCTGGTTTACGGACGCGACACGATGATCGCACTGAACCGGGCGGAATCCGAACGGATACAGGTGGAGGTGCAGGCGTGATGGCAAACGAAAGAAAAATCGCCCTTCTCGGTCAGCCAAACTCCGGCAAATCCACTGTTTTCAATACCCTGACCGGTGCGCACCAGCACGTCGGCAACTGGCCGGGCAAAACCGTGGAGAAGGTCGAAGGTGAGTTTACGCGAAACGGTGTCAAATACCTTGTCGCTGATCTTCCCGGCACCTACAGTCTGTCCGCCAACTCCGATGAGGAGATCGTGACCCGCGATTATATCGCCTCCGGCGGTGCGGAGCTGACCTGCATCCTTGCCGACGCCTCGCAGCTGGAGCGCAGCCTGTTCATGCTGGCGGATTATGCAGGCATCAATACCCCTGCCATGCTGGTTCTGACCATGACGGATGTCTCCAAGGCGCAGGGCAAGTCCGTGGATGCAGAAAAGCTATCGCAAAAGCTGGGCATCCCTGTAGTTTCCCTGGTGGCTCCGGACAAAAAGAGCTACGGTTCTTTTTATCAGGCATTGGAAGAATCAATGAAAGCTCCGAAGCGGCTGTCGGCGAATGCGCTTACCGCATTATATGAAAGCGGCGGACAGAAAGCGGCATATGAAAAGGCCCTTTCTCTGGTACCCGCAGACGGGATCGATCAGTATTCGCCGGCATGGCTGGCGGCAAAGCTGCTGGAGGGAGACAGCGTCATGGCACACAAGGTGTCCGCAGTTTCCGATAAGGAAGCTGTCAAAGCGTTTCTTGCAGGAAATCCCGATGGTAGCCTTTATACCAGTGACTGCAAATTCGCCTGGATCGAGAACACTCTCTCCGGCGTCGTGACAAAAACGAAGAAGGATTCCCAGCTTCTCACCAGATTTGACCGCGCTGCTATCTCCAAGCGCTGGGGCAAGGCAATCGCCATCGGCATTGTGTTGCTGGGGATTATCCTGTCCATGGTGGTCGCCGCGCCTATCATGACTGTCGGCGGACAAATTCCAACCCTTTTGTACCCACTCGTGGAAAGCATAGGGCTGCCTGCGTGGCTGACCTCGTTCATCAACGGCACCATCGTTACGGCGCTGGGCTGGGTATTCTCCATGGCAGGCTTCGTGTTCGGCATCAATCTCGTGTTCGGCCTGCTGGAAGAGGTCGGCTACATGGCGCGTGTGTCCTATGTGTTTGACAATACCATGAACAAGCTGGGACTCCAGGGCAAATCTATCATGCCCATGCTGGTCAGCTTTGGCTGCACCATCGGCGGTGCAGCGGGAACCCGTGTCATCGATTCCTACGGTCAGCGCATCCTGACCATCGCCCTTGCATGGGCGGTGCCCTGCGGCGCGACCTTTGCCGTGATCCCGGCGCTCGCCTCCTCGATCTTCGGCGGCATGGGCGCGATTGGAGTCATGCTGCTGATCTTTGCCATTATGTTTTTACATATCATGATCACCGCCAAAATCTTCGGGCGCAAGCTCAGCCCGGTGGAGGATCGCACAGGACTGATCATGGAGCTGCCGCCCTATCATAAGCCCCGCTGGGGAAGTCTGCTTCGCACCACTGTTGTACGTGCATGGGACGTGTTCAAAAAGGCGTTTGTGGTGGTGGTCGTTGTGGCCGCCGTTTTCTGGGCGCTGACCTATTCCGGCAGCGGCGATATGACAGGAAGCGCACTCTATAAATTCGGAAAAGCCATCGAGCCTGTGACGAAATTTTTCGGTATGGGTTGGCAGACCTTCCTTGCCTTCGTATCCTCTATGATCTCCAAGGAAGCGGTGCTCGGCGTGACCAGCGTCCTATTCACCGGTGCGGGTTCTATCTGGGAAGCAACGGCTACCGGTGCGGCAGATGCCAATATCGGTCAGATCATCGCCGCATCCATCTCCAAGCCGGAGGCACTGGCGTTTATTCTTGCCGTCAATTTTAATGTTCCCTGCCTAATGGCGCTGAATGCCACGCTGCATGAGACACATTCCGCAAAATGGACGGTACGCATTGCCCTGTACTACATTGCCACCGCGCTGATCATCTCCTGCCTGACCTATCATATTGCAGGGTTGTTCTTCTGAGGAGGCGGTAGCCATGTCCCTTTTGGAACTTCTGGACGCGCCGGGCATTCATTCCACGGCGCAGCTTGCCGCCGAACTCGGTACGACGCCGGAAATGGTGGAGGCGAAGCTGGAACGGTACGCACAGCTGGGCTATGTAAAGAAAACCGTCATGTCCGCCGATTGCGGCGGGAACTGCAAAAAATGCCATGGGTGCAGTGGGCTGAAAAGCAGTGCTGCTTCCGTAGTTTACTGGGAAAGGGTGAGATAAGATGCAGGCTGTCTGGATCGCTTTGACGGTTCTGATCGTTGGTGGGTGCATATGGTCGCTGCTCCGGCGGTTCACGAGCAAAAAGACCTGCTGCGGAACGGAAAAGCAGCCGCGCATCCGGGTCAAAAAGCTCTCCGCTCCCATTGGCAGCCTGACCGTAAAGATCAGCGGGATGCGCTGTAAAAACTGCCGCCGCAGTGTAACGGCGGCACTGGATGCACTGGATGGTGTTGCCGCAAAGGTCAGTCTGGAAAACGGCACGGCAAGAGTCTCCTTTGAGCGTCCACTCAGTGATGAAGAACTGGCACAGGCCGTTGAATCCGCCGGCTTCGATGTGTTGGAGATCCGTCACTGACGGCAATAATACGAACCATACAGGAGTATCCGTCGGGTGCTCCTGCATTTGCCGTACTCGGCGGGAGAGTGCGCGCCGGGAGCGAAGTCAAAGAGGTCGAGGCTTTCCGCAAGGTTTTTGATCTGTGCCGCGGACTTTGGCTCTGCCAGTATGACCACGGCACCCAGCTTTTCCATATCCGCTTTTGACAACCCATCCGTTGCCGTTGCCAGTTCGTTGAGGTCAGAGAGAGTTTCGTACTCCATATCCAGAAGGACATCCACCTCATTGGGGAGTTGGCTGTCCTCCAGCCGCAGGCGGACATCGGCGGGATCTGTGATGCCCCCGCGAAGGAGGGCGCGGTCGATCTCCTCCTGCAGCATAGGGAGGAACAGCCATGTGATGTGTTCTGTGTCCTCCGGCTCGTTTTTGGAGGTCACCGCAACGGTGATGACATTCGGCTCATAGTAATAGCAGGGGAAGAAGCGGCCGTCGTAGACCTGCTCTAGCTTCATGCCGTTGTCGTACACCACGCCGTAAGGAGTAATGGTTCCGCTACCGCTTTCAATCAGCTGACGGGCGACCTTCTTGCCATCCAGTACAGTCAGCTCATTGACCGGAGCGCTGCCGCCGTGCAGATTCATGTAGTGGTCACGGCCAACAGCGGAGAGGTCGGAAAAGTCAGTGATGACCGTGGCCTGCTGGCAGCAGAAGGTCAGGTTGATGAGATCCTTCAGCTCGAACAGCTCCAGCTTGTGGGCCATCGCCTGAAACTGCGCGGCCTCGCCGGTGTCGAAGCTGTCCAGCCGTCTGGCGAGGTAGTTCAGCTCCTCCACATTGACCGTGAGCATTTCCGCTCGTTTCAGGACGGTGTAGAAGCTGTCGATCTTCGTCACCTTGCAGTCCGCCTTGACCGCGTCGCCGATCTCCAGTGCCTCCAACAGCTCCATGCAGTGTGCGTGCTGGTCGCGGGGAATAGGAAACGGAATGGTCGCCACGCCGTATTCCGGGTGATGCGGATTGCCAAGCACCGCTTGTATCATCATGTTTCGTCAACTCCTTTTTCCAAATTCAAAACCGCATCTCCGTATTTGGCCATCAGTAGTGCGCCAGTGATCAGGTGGAACGCCTCATCTGTGACCAATTCCGGAGACGCAAGGTCTGCGAGAGTGATATTACAGCAGCCGACCGCAATGGCCTTCGCCGCCTGGTAGACGCTGTATAGCTCCGGCTCGATTCCTCCGAGCCGGACGCTTTGGAAGTCAAAGCCGTCATTCCCGCATTTCCAGACCATCCTGCGCCAAAGGCTCTCGTATGCCGTGAGCAGGAAGAGGGCCGCTTTGTTCCGGTCGGACAAACGCCAGCAGCGCTCTCGCCAATGTGTCCATCTTCGCCGGTGGGCATCGGACAGGAAGAATTGGAAGAATTGAGGTTTCCTCTCTCTGAATTGCTGATGCATCCTTTTTCGAAACTGCGGCCCCATAGAGGGGGTGAAGCAGTCCCACATGAACGCATTCAGCTCCAGCACACCTGCCTCGATCCGCTCCTCCAGGCAGGTACATTCACATAGGCGGCACGGATGCTTGCGGACATAGTTCTGGCAGTATTCGCACGCCACATCTTCGGGCGTGTAACGAAATGGGCTGCGGTATATTCCACCACCTCTGGGCTTTTGACCGGGCTGAGACATCATCAACTGCTCCAACGCCTGCAGCGGCGTGTCTCGCATGAAATAGTACGGCATAAGCGAACTCCTCTCTGAAATGAAAAAAGGGCCGGAATCTTACTGCTAAGACTCCGGCCCGTTCCGTTTGATATTACATTGTCTGTTCCTGCGCGACTTGTTCCAAGGCTTCTTCCTGCTGCCGGATTCGCTCGTCCAAATCTGGCACACACTCCTCGATCTGCTGCTGAACACTGCGGATCATTTTTTCCTGCTCTCCCGTGAGTTCAAAGAAATCTCCGTCTACAGAGTCCGCACAGCAGCGATAAATCTCAGTCATCTGTTCTGGGGTGAAAAGCCGTTCCTTTTGAATCAGCCCAGAGCGGATGGCAAAGTCCTGTTTGGCTCCTGCATAGTTCTCCATGAAATAGTGACCATGACATACACCTGTGTGCCCATAGGCCCAATCCCATGTGACGAAGTGGACTCCGTACTTGCTCTGAACTCCAGCCAGCACAGTGCCATTGAAATCGGCCAGCACCTTGTAGCCGTCCTCTAAACCATCGGCTTTCAAAACGGGCGCTGTCTCCATCTGGCGCATATATTCCGCTGTGTTTCTGACGATCTCATACACCTTGTCCTTGGCGGCGATTCGCTCCGGCTCGTCAATATCCTTATTGCGGTAGGCAATACCGCCGCTCTCGGTCACTTCGCACAGCGGCGCACCGTCAAGCAGGATACACAGCCTGTCAGTGTGAACTTCGTCCAACTGGAAACCCTCCTTGGCAAGGACGATTCCTGCTTCTCTGAGGTAGCGAGTCTGCGAATCTTTACTGTGGTCGTTCATATCTGTTTTCCTCCATCGTTGATAAATAAAAAAGCGCCCATCTTCGTATTGAAAATGGACGCCAAATGTGTACTTGATTTAATTGTTGTGGGAAGCGGGGAGGTGCATCTGAACCGTAGATAGAACAAGACCGTAAGGCGTTGGCCTTACGGTCTGTTGTTGGTGGAGATAAGCGGGATCGAACCGCTGACCTCTTGAATGCCATTCAAGCGCTCTC
>ERZ833515.965-NODE-965-length-22121-cov-246.457899_pt1 | contig 22121 bp, 10 predicted proteins | sample MGYA00519949_ERZ833515 | MGnify/ENA primary metagenome ERZ833515 (study PRJEB31850, sample SAMEA3708741) | human gut metagenome | biome: human gut; feature: human-associated habitat; material: faeces | place: China | collected 2014 ...
AATGGTGTCGATGTACTTGATGTGACTTTCGTCAGCCACCATTACTTTAACTTCTGCTTCTTCCATTTTTTCTCTTCTATCTTAAAATGTTTTTGTTTTAATATTCTTTCTTTATATATATAATTAAGGTGTATGTTTTGCATAAAAATGCAACTACCTTATATATATTTATGGTGAACGTCTGGAATTACCTCTGCTAGTGCATTGATGATTTCCTCTTCTGTGGTACCTTTCTTTTTAACCAGGAAGATAGTGTCGTCACCGGCGATGGTTCCAAGAATTTGAGAAATATCACTATTGTCTATGTTATAGGCAATGCTGCTTGCATATCCAGGACGTGTTTTAATCACGACCATGTTCCCGGAGAAGTTGATTGATTGGAATCCGGTATTCACCATCATCTTGCTCACTGGAATATGGTTTGATACTCTCTTATATAATGTATCGTTGGGCAGGACATACGCATATTTTCCACTCGAAGATGCTGCCTTTGCTACCTTGAGCAGTTTTAAGTCACGGCTCAATGTTGCTTGCGTAATCTTAAAGCCTTCTTTGTGAAGAGCCTCCAAAAGTTGGTCTTGCGAACTTAACTCCTGACTTGATATAAGCATCTTCAAAGTTTCCAATCTGCTGTTCTTTGCCTTCATATGCTGTATTTTTATTCGTTTAACGGCTGCAAAATTACAATATATTTTGCAAATAACCAAATAAAATGAAAGAAAAATGCATAAAATAACATTATTTTGTCTTTCGTTATGCATAAACGTGGAATAAATATGCATGTATTGCCTTCTTTTATACAAATATTCTACACAAGGCTTTTGATGCAGAATAGCCTTTTTATCCATTTTAAGCTAATTATTGTAAATTATTGAAAAAAAGTCTACGGAAACCGCATCGGTTCAATTAGTTTTTGTTATCTTTGCAGACACAATTCTTAGATTATAATCAACTTAATATAAAATAAACCTTTAGAAGATGGAAAAAATGAATGTTAAACCAGCAGAAGGTAAGCTGGGAATCTTGGTTGTTGGTTGTGGCGCAGTAGCTACTACCTTCATGACCGGTGTTTTCATGACTCGTAAGGGACTTGCAAAGCCAGTAGGTTCAATGACTCAGTACGACAAGATTCGTGTCGGCAAGGGTGCAGACAAGAAATATTTGCACTATAAGGACATCGTTCCACTTGCTGACCTTAATGATATCGTATTCGGTACTTGGGATGTTTATCCGCAGAATGCTTATCAGGCAGCTATGTATGCTGAGGTATTGAAGGAGAAAGACATCAACCCTGTACGCGAGGAGTTGGAGAAGGTAGTACCAATGAAGGCTGCTTTCGACAAGAACTATGCAAAGCGTCTTGATGGCGACAATGTGAAAGATTGCAAGACCCGCTGGGAGATGGTAGAGGCTCTTCGTCAGGATATCCGCGACTTCAAGCAGAAGAACGGTTGTGCCCGTATCGTTGTTATCTGGGCAGCATCTACCGAAATCTACGTTCCTGTAGATATGAAGATTCATGGTACATTGGCTGCACTTGAGGCAGCAATGAAGGCTGACGACCGCCAGCATGTAGCTCCATCCATGTGCTACGCTTATGCTGCTTTGACAGAGGGTGCTCCTTTCATCATGGGTGCTCCTAATACAACTGTTGATATTCCTGCTATGTGGGAACTCGCAGAGAAGACCAAGATGCCTATCGCCGGTAAGGACTTCAAGACAGGCCAGACTCTTGTCAAGAGTGGCTTCGCTCCTATCATCGGTACCCGTTGTCTCGGCTTGAATGGCTGGTTCTCTACCAATATTCTCGGCAACCGTGATGGTCTCGTTCTCGATGAACCTGCTAATTTCCATACCAAGGAGGTAAGTAAACTCTCTACTCTTGAGACAATCCTGAAACCTGAAGCTCAGCCAGATCTCTATGGTCATGGTAACGATGAAGATACCCAGTACTATCATAAGGTACGTATCAACTATTATCCACCTCGCAACGATAACAAGGAGGGTTGGGATAATATCGATATCTTCGGCTGGATGGGTTACCCAATGCAGATTAAGATTAACTTCCTCTGCCGTGACTCAATCCTTGCTGCTCCATTGCTGCTCGACCTTACATTGTTGAGCGATCTTGCTGCTCGTGCAGGCCGTTTCGGAATCCAGCGTTTCTTGAGTTTCTTCCTTAAGGCACCTATGCACGATTATACTAAGGGTGAAGAGCCTGTAAACCATCTCTACCAGCAGTATACGATGCTGAAGAATGCTATCCGTGAGATGGGAGGTTACGAGGCCGATGAGGAAATCGACTAATCAGGTTATTTCATTTAATACTACACCTTATTATATAAGGCATTAAATTTATATCATGGCACACCTTTGGAATGTTAGAATATCTCTCCATAGGTGTGCCTTTTTGTTTATTTATATAGAAAGTAGACATGGATTCGGTAACGAGTTTTATTTATGGTATGAGCATGATGTTCTTCTCCATGATGGCATTCCTGTTTTGGAGAAAAGGAAAGGAGATGCTCTTTCGGATGATTATGTGGCTCATGATTGTGGTCGACCTGCAGTTGGTAAAGGACATGGTTTTCTTTCTGATTTATGGTTTTGACAACGAGCATGCGTGGTATCTTACGTCTTCGTTAGATATGATGATTATTCCGTTCTACAGCTTTGTGTTGATGGAACTGGTGAAGCCGGGCTGGTTCAGATGGGTGAAAGCTTTTATGCTGGAATTGCCTTTCCTCTTGTTGCCGGTGTTCTATATTTTTACCCATAATATCATCTGGTTTTATGTGCTTTCTGTCTGGGGAGCCATTTATGGATGCTCTACCTTTATATTGCTTATCTTTATGATTCGGAGGTATCACCGCCAGCTGAAAGAGCGCTTTTCTTATCAGGAAAATATTAATCTGAATTGGCTTCTTGCCATTCTCAATACCTTCTTCCTGATTCTGTTTTTATGGACGCTGAGCTGTTTCGTTATTAATGTGGATTACGACAATATCTATATGGTAAGCTCTCTGATACTCTGGATGCTGATAGATTATTTTGTTTATAGGCATGAGTCAGTGATAGATGAGTTGAGCGATGTTGAAATTGTACCGTTAGAGCAGAACGAAGTAGATGTTTCGGGGATGGCTGCTGAGGTGCAGCGGTTGTTCGAGGAAGATAAAATCTATCTCAATCCGAAACTGAAATTGTCTGATGTGGCGCTGGCTGTAGGTACGAACCGTACTTATCTGAGTCGCTATTTTAACCGGCAGAATGGGCAGACGTTTTATGATTATGTGAATTCTTATCGTATACAGTATGCTGAGAATTTGTTGAAGTCAACGGACTATCCTTTGCCGGAAATCGCCATCAAATCGGGATTTAATTCAATTTCTACGTTCAGAAGAGTATTTTTTGCCTCTTTTGGTTGCTCTCCTAATAAATATAGAGTAAATGCATAAGTTGTTGGTGTATAGGTAGTTCGTAAAAATCAGTGGCACACTGAAAAATGTCAAAAGACACTTTTTGTCCATTTGAAACTTATTTTTGCTATTTTGAAACCATGGTTCTCAATTTTTTTTCTATCTTTGCACCATAGAACTTTTTGAAGAGAATATAACTCTAGCATTTACTTTTTCTAGGAATTAAAAAATAAAGGTTGGCCAACCCGTTGAGGGCAAGCCAACCTTTCTCGTTATGTATGTTATTCTTTGTTTTTTTACTTTATTCCCGATTCTCGTTTTCATTATTCCTTGTTACTGCCTCCGAAGATGCGGAGCAAGTAGAGGAAGAGGTTGATAAAATCGAGATACAGGGTCAAGGCTCCGATGAGTGCCAGTTTCTGTGCGCCCTCGCTCATGTCGTATTGTGTCTGGAGCATCTGCTTGATCTTCTGACTGTCCCAAGCGGTCAAGCCAACGAAGATGGCTACGCCGGCGTAACTCAAAATGTAATCAAATCCCGAACTCTTCAAGAACATGTTTACTATGGTAGCGATAATCAGACCAATCAGCGCCATGAAGAGTATTTTTCCTAAAGAGGTCAAATCCTTCTTGGTTGTGTAACCATAGAAAGCCATTGCTCCGAATGTGCCGGCTGTAATAAAAAATACCTTGGCAATACTGGTCATCGTATATACTACGAATACGGATGAAAGCATGGCGCCATTCAAAACCGAGTAGACGATGAAGAGTAGGGTGGCCGTAGTCAGGGAGAGTCTCTGTAGGGCACCGGTAATGATGAATACCAGGGCAAGCTCTGCGATAATCAGACCAAAGAGCAAGCCGCGGCTTGTCATCAAGGTCATCAGCAGGGTAGGACTGCTAGCTACACCATAGGCAGTAACGCCCGTAATCAGGAGAGCTAAGGTCATCCATGTATACACTTTGCGCATCAAAGCAGAGAAAACACCGCTTATACCTCGCTCTTTCTCATTAACAGCAAAGCCATTGCTCTGCTGGTTGTTCTGACTATTTATCAGATTGTACATTTCCTTTTCTGTCATAATTCTATTTTCTTTTGTTATTTATAGTCTATTGAATAATATAATAAGCGCAAAGATAATGCCAATTATTGAAACGAGCAATTATCTCTGCGCTTTATTAACATTTATTCCGTAATTTTACGGCATTCATTCCTTTATTTAAGGGCTATCTTCTTTACGGCTATCTGTTTTCCGCCTCGCGTTACCTCTACGGCTACAGTTCCATTTACTGGTGAGCGAAGCAGTTCTGTATCAGATTTTGCCTGTTTCTGAAGTGCCAGGACACCTGAGGTTCCGTATATTCTGATGATGTCGTTCTGTTTCAGCCCCTTTATCTGGATGTGATAGTTGCCGCTAGGAATGATGGTGATGTCTGACTTCATGTCAGTCTCCTTGCGGTTGAAACTGATATTGAAGCGATTGTTCTTCTCACCTGTTTGGGCAGCATAGAATGGATAACTGCCATCCTTCAGATCTACCGCCTTGCCGGTTTCCTTGTCCTTCAGCCAAACGGTTTCATATTCGCTGGCATCGCAATCCTCAGGGATGCTGATGCTGTATTCACCGGTTTCCGGCAGACTGATTCCGATGGACTGTTCTGCTTCAATGCTGACCGCAGAAAGGAGTGAGTAGCGTCCACCATTGCGTATAGCATAGATCTGAGCATTCTGATTCATCATCCATTTCACTCCGTCACTTCCCATATCAAAGTCGCTTTTTGCTTCGTAGGCAGGAACTGTATTCAACTGGAGTTTGTCATCTACAGGAGCGCTGTTGCCGGCTCGGCTGTTTCTGTTGCTCTGTGTGATGGCGATGTCGAGGGCTCGGGTTGCTTGATAGGCTGTTTTTGCCCTTGCTTCCGAATGTTCTACTATCACGCTTTCTGAATTATCCAGAGTGGCAGTCTGCGTAAACACGGCATCCATTGCCGGGATGTAGCCATCCGTTGAAACACCCGTGGCTAAATCATAGGTATTGATAGCCTTGTAGCTGCCGTTTTCTTCGCATTGGTAGATGACTCTGCCATATTCCATATCCCTATAGTTCATGGCGCAGAGATAAGGAGAACCGAAGAGGTTCCAGCCCATGTTCTCCTTGTGGGTGAACTTCAAACCGCCGCCATTACTGTCTGACCATGGCTGCTGGTTATTGTTCTGTACCAGGGTAATCTTATCCAGCAGACTCCTGTTGGTCCTACCATCTTTCTCTGCGTAACTGATTCCATAGAAGCGAACGGTCTTGTTGCCATTAGCATCCATTCTGAAACCTGCGGTAAAGTTTCGCTGGTTATCCACACCTTTTACCCATGCTTTACTCTTGTTTTGGTCGAACTTATAGTCGTATTTGGCACGGGTTGCAGCATTATAGTAGTAGGCTACTACGCTACCGTCAGCAGGATTATTTGTGCCCTCAACCTCCATATTGGTAGCCTTGAATGGCATGGAGAAGAAGTTGGTTCCTGTCTTCAGGTTTCTTTCAACGGCAAAGTTGGTGAGGTTTACATAGCTGTTGTTGCCTCTTAAACCAGCGTGGTGCTTCAGGAGCAGGAAGCCTGGGCTGAACGGATTCGTCTCTGTATAGAATGTGTTGTCGAGTTTCAGCTCCTGGTCTTCTGCCATGACATAGACCACAGATTTACCATGAGGGTAATCGTCCTGGTTTGCTGTAGCATCGTTTGTCAGATACCAAGTCTCAAAACATCCGTTGTCTACCTTGTCTCTGATGCGCAGATTGCCGGCAAGGTCATACTTGTGCATCACCAGGCCGATGCATTCTTGGGTTTTGCTTGCGTCTGTGTTAGCGTTGATGTTGGCATTGTCTGTCTCGTCAAGCTGGTACTTCCAATAATCATCTTTCACATATTTATTATAGGTGGTTACAGATGATCTGTTGACAGCACTACCATCTGGTGATGGTAATTCGCCGGAAGCAGTTACATTGACAGACTTCACGTCTTTCACGGTTCCTAATGCCAGACTGTTGTAGAGCAAGCCACTTGCATCGCCTGTTACCTTTGCATTTGCATCGAGGATAGAGGTAGAGAGCATGCTGTTGCCTTGGAGGCTGACGTCGCCCGAAACCTTGAAACCATCAACAAGACACATTCTGGTATCTGTAGTTCCGCTGTTGAGTGTCAGCCCATTGATGGTAGATTGACTGGCAGACTCAATGATTCCTTTTCTCTGAGTAAGGAGATCCTTTACGATAGCTTCTGGTTCTGTTTTAGAACTTTTTTCTTCGCGCATCGAACCAAACATCTTGACGCCTGGCATGCTGATGTTCACGTTATCAGCCTTCAGATTCCTATCTACGAAGACGTAGCCATATTTACCTGCATTCTTGTTGGCATAAAGCTCAGCCAGGTTGATGGCGCCTTGCAGGTCATTGGTTGGACTATCCCAGCTTTCACCTGTTCCTGCAACAGCAGAACCTTCTTTTACATAGATAACCTGAATCAACTTCGTGTCGCACTCGTATGCACCGATATCTATGTTGTCGCCAATCAGACGGGCAGTATTTCCCAAGTCCTTTTCTGAGTTTATATTAGCATTTAGCTGATATTTCTCATTATTTCCTTGATCGAGTAACATGAGGCTAGGTCGAATTCTATAGTCACCGTTATTTGGATCAACGAAGTTTGGACCATTTAGCACATCTCCATTCTCGATAGAACTAGCAATCACGGCATTTTTGTTGTCTGTTTTCAGGTCTTGAGTACCATTCTTCCAGGCGACAGAATTATACACGTGGTCTGTTCCACTAACTGCAGTGTCTTTATTGCAGACAAACGTGGCGTTTGTTATGTCTGCTGATTGGGAACCGTAGATGGTAAGCCCATTTTTTCCATCTGCAAACAGTACATTCCACATGTTTATGCCATATCCTTTTCGGTTGTTTACCACCATTCCGATTCTGTTATTCTTTCTAAAGGCACAATGATGGAGCCTCATTTTTTCTCCCGTTCCGGCTTGATCATTATTATTGATCTTCGCATTTACTCCCACACCACTCTGGTTCTGGAATGTGAAACCGGAAATAGTTACCGGCTTACCATTCGTTACGATATTGAGCAAGTTTGTGGTTTCGCCCACCTTTGCTGGGTTCTCAATGAGTACCGAAGGTTTGCTAAAGTCTTGCGCCTCTGTTCCGTCAGCATTCTTCGAGCCCGTACAACCACCTACAAGTTCAATCGATGTTATAAACTTAGCCTTCTCGGCATTGTTTACAATGAGAGAGAAGGCATCGCCGCTAGAGTAGGTTGGTGAATAATAGGTACCTCCACGTACAAACACCTTTCTGTTGTTGTTGGTTGTAGTACCTGCAGATACGTTACCAGAAGGGTTAGCCATGGCAATGATGGCACCACGAAGGTCGGTGCTTTGGTTATCCCAACTGCTACCATCGCCATTTCCTTTCTCTTCCGTACCGATATAAACCTCTTCTAAGTCTGTAAACTTGAATACATACTGGAATTCATACATACCGATATCGATAGGTTTTTCTGCTACTTTACCATTCTCGTCTTTCGGACCAACGTATCTGTAGTATTCCTTACTGCTGTTGGCAGAACGGATATACTCAGATGGATAACCATATTCCTTAAGGCGATTATTGTGCATAGTCCACCAATACAGATATTTACCAGTCTCGTTTTTATCGTCTTTATCCTTGCTTCCATCTCCTGCATCTGTAAGCACAGAGATAGCCTGAGGATTCCATTTTGCATCCGGTTTATAGCCTTCGTAACCCTTTGTGGTTGTAGGCTCTGTGAAACGTGGTCCATCCGATGCGATATTCTCCTTGTTCAGCTTGATGTTGCCATCCGTTGCAGTAGAAGCAGGTAATTCATCCCAGGCGCAGTTGCGCATGTGCTCTCTCCTGAGGAGCACACTATTATCTGTAGATTCATTACCCCAAATGGCGGTATTATATAATATAGGTGTAATCGTACCGCTTGTCACCTCGTTCTCCACATGGATGGCTCCATCTTGCTTTGCCTTGTTGTTCACGATGAGGCTGTTTACGATGTAGGCATCCTGATAGTCCTCAGCCATGGTGTTGGCATCATTAGCTCTACGAATGTAGATGGCTCCGCCTTGTGAATTTTGTGTGCCCGTATATCTGCCACAAGTTACATCATTGTTGGCTAAGAGCGAGTTGACGATATGCAGGTTTCCATTCACCGATTTTGTGAGATAGAGATAGATGGCTCCACCCTTACCTGGTTTGGTGACTTCATCCTGACTAGCCTTTTCTGATACGTTACTGTTACCGCTGATAGTACTGCCGATGATGTCTAGACTTGCATTGTTTACATAGACAGCTCCGCCATGCAGACCGGAGTTTTTGATCAGTCGGCAACGGTTCAATGTATAGTTCACGCGGTTGGTGTAGATAGCGCCTCCACGACCAATCTCGGCAACTTCGTCAGTTCCTCCCTCTTCTTTCTTCAGCTGTGTCATGGTTTCACCATTCATGATGGTAATACCGTCTAATACGACATCATTGTTCAATGTTGCCGAAGTACCTGTGGTGCCCGCATTGCTGTAGACTACATGATATACATTACGTTCCTTTTCCGATGCCTTGATGTCACCGGAAAGAATCGTAGGATTCTGGAACTCCCATGGCTCTATCAATCCGTTCTTATTGTTGTCGGTCATGTAGTTGGAGTTGCGTTTTGCCAGAATATCTTTGATGGCTTCGTCAGGAACCAGGGTTTTGCCTCCAAAGCTTGTAAACTCATCTCCAGTTATTTTATTTCCCGTAGTAGGAACAACAGGAGTAGAAGAATACAGGTCATCTTTCGAGAAACTGCCGAAGATATCTACGTTCACAGGGATGGTGAAGCTCTGCAAGCGTCGGTCTATCATGTTCTGTTCTGGCGAAAGATCTTTATTCTGGCGCATCTTGCTCGGCTTGTAGGTTCCGCCTGTCATCAGAATTTCGAAGTGGGTAGTTTCATCTGCCACATTCTGTTCCCTTGCTTCATTGATATAGTCGAGGGCTGCTTCGAGACTGTTGAAAGGAGTCAGGAAGGAGCGGCCATAATACTTTGCCTTCTCTTCTTCTGTTACAATCTCACCACCTGTCTGAGAAACAAACAGGCGTTTCAGAAGCTTGGTATTATCAAACGCAGGCAGATCAGATGTGTATGCGCCGGCTGTCTGTTGCTTGGTCATGGTTCTTTCCTTGCCGGTAATATCGTAGCTGCTGATACCATAATCCTTCCATGCATTGACGTATTCTTTCTCAACTCCGTTGTCAATCAATGGTGAATAGGCACGAGGCTTGAAGATTTTGTTGTCGTTGAAGTAACTGTCCAGGTCGCTGGTCATTTCCGTATTCATTCTGTTGGCTGGCAACGCCATCTTCTCTACGAAACAATAGTTGTATGGATAGAATTTCTCCGTATATTCTCCCAGTCCCTGCAGATAGTCGTAAGATTGATAGTTCACATCACCGCTGATGTTGTTGTCGGTCTGTGCCGAATTTCCCCATATCACGGAGTTACAGCCAATCAGGGAGTTCTCCTCCTGGTAGATTCCGCCACCAATGGTTGCCTCGTTTTTAGCGATGGTGCATGAGATGACGTAGGCATGGTAGTTCTTGGTGTCTTCGTTCTTGTCGTTGGAACGAAGTGCATAGATGGCACCACCTTTCTGTGCCTTGTTTCTTACGATGACACTACCGCTTACGATGCTACCTTTCAGCAACATGAGAGCACCGCCTTGGGTAGCCTGACAGTCGGAAATCTCGCAGTTGCGTACATGTGCCTTTCTTGGCACAATGGCTGCACCACCCATACTCTTGAAGCCCGACTTGTCGCTTGCGTTACCGTCTATCAGGCGACAGCCATCTATAATGGTATTCTCTGTCAGGGCAGTGGTGTTGTAGTCGTCATAGTCGCCCGTAGGCCATTTGCCGAAGCACACGGTGTGGTAGCCGTTCACCTCCTGGTTAACGGCGGAACCTTCTTTTACTTCGGTCTTCGCGCTTAATACCGTCTGGTAAGTGCTGATACAGTCGCGTTTGTCATTATCCCAATTGGCGGTTCCATCTTTCAGCTTTCCTCCTTCCTGGTCACCCTCATAGTAACCACCCATCAGGCATACTCCGTTAGGAATCAGGAAGGTATAACTCTGCGGATCGCTAGGGTCTGCCAGCGTATTGGCATGATAAGTAAAGCGCTTTCCGGTTTCATCAGCCTGATAACCTGCCACTTTTACATACACCTTGCTCTGACTTGTTGAATTAAATTTCTTGCCCGCAGCAGTCAGCACATCCTGCAGTTTGTCAGCACAGGCTGCGTTTTCCGGACTGTCTCCACTTCTGTTTCCCCATCCGTTTTGGGTTACATAATAAATGTAATCTACAAGACCTGCGCTGTTTGTCTTTTCCTGTGGTGCGATATTGGCAGTATTGTCAGCCTCATAGGCACCGATATCAATGGCGCAGTCCTTGATACGGTTGGTATAGTCCATATCGGTTTCCGGAAGAATGATTCCATTTCCTACATTTGTGGTTCCACCATTCAGACACTTGTTACCCGTCAAATCACCCGCCTCGTACAGACGGAAGTTGTTCTTCAGTCGGGCATTGCGGAAGCGGAAATTGTTTCCACTTTCGTAGGTCTGGTCTTCAAATGGGAATGGCAGATCTGTGCCCGTGAAATTGCCATCGCTGGTAAGGAATTTACTATTGCTGTCACTACTGTTCATGTAGCAGTTGTGAGATGGATTCATCTTGCCTGATGCAGCAGAGTTTACCTGATCTGTGATGCTTTTGCTGTTGTTGTAATTATCATAGATGATACAGTTGTAGAGTGAGAGCTGTGAGTTAACTCCGGTATTGGCATCCTGCCAGTGATAGATGCCGGTTCCGTTTGTCGCCATATTGTAGGCGATGGTATTGTTGTAGAACTTGGCACTCTCCAGGAAGATACCTCCGCCACGACAGGATCCGTTATAACAACGGTTGTTTGCCACAACAAGGTTGTAGCCGGTGCCTTGAATCATATAGGCTCCGCCTCCATAACTTTCACTGCTGTTGGCATAACTCAGGTTTCTCAGCAGGTAACTGTTCGAAATCTTACTGTTCTCGCCGTCCATATACAGACCGCCACCACGTACGCGACTGCCATGGTTGAAGTTGTTGACGATGATGAGATTTTCCAGTTCTACACCTCGGAATACACGCACACCTGCTCCTCCGTCACGGTTGGCACCAGGATAGTTGATGATATAACCATGACGTACGGAGAAGCCATCCCATTTGGCATATTCGTAATTCTTGTAGTTGATGTTGTCTATCAAATTTCCTTTGTAGCGTACGGCATTACCGTCGGTACGTGTGGCGTTTCCATCACCCGATGGCGACCAGGTAGGAAGGCATACGTCTGGCTGATACAGTACATAATGGCGCTCTGTTTTCCCGCTGTTTATCAACGTTTTTGTAAAGTCATAATTAGAGCCATCAGTAGGATTTTTCTCCTGATACCACATTTCCTTATCTCCGTTTTTGAAGTATACAGGCGATTCCTTTCTGATCTGTAGAATGGTTTCATACTTGGTCTTGTCCAGATTTTCGTATTCCTTACGTGCCGGCACGTATTGTGACAGCAGCGGATGACGGTCGTCTTCTCCAGGATAGCCTTCGTATGGGAAACCACCATAAACCTTCACGTTGTCTCTGATAACGAATCCTTTGTAGTCGGTATAGATACCTGCACCTACCCACACCACAACGCTGTCTTTTTTTATTTTATTCAACTCAGCTGCTTTTTCCACAGCATATTGTAGACCGCTGATGTATCGTTCGTCTCTGTTGTTGGTGATTTTATTATATGATCCCCAGCCAGAGAGATACTGCTTCTCCTGATTTCCTGAGTTAGTCCAGAAATTACCATAAGAGTCAGTTTCTGAACGATACTTGCGGTTAGCCAGACTATACTCCTCGTTTTCGATGGTTGTATTGAGCAAGCTTCCATTGTCTGTTACATAGAAGTCATTGCCCGTTCTTGCCCTATTATTATCACACATGGCGTTGCCGATGATAGCCTTGTCCCAGCTGCTTCCATCATATTCGGTATCTGATTCATTCAGAAGATTAAAGTCTGGGTTGCCGTCCTGGTCGTCTTTGTTGGCATCGCTGCTGCTTTCATAGTTCTGGTTGTACGAACGCACGTAGATAATCTTTCCTGCTTTTGGCAGGAGAGCTTCGTATGCCCCTAGGTCAGGAACGCCACCTAGATTGCGGTCTTCGCCGGTGATGTCCTTGGCTGTTGTGGTTGCATTGTTTTCTTGGGCGCTGTTGATGATGCGGCCAGCCTCTGCAGAACTGGTCAGCGGGCGGAAGGATGAATAGCCTCCGTAATAAACGTTGCCGCTCATTCTGGCACCCACTTCATTGGTTGGGTTGCTGAAGTTCAGGGCTCCGTTTTTTCCCAGAGTGTTGATATCCATGCTGTTCTTGCATTCCGAATCATTCCATGTGCCGTTGATGTTCAGTTTGTTTCCTACAGCATACGAGGTTCTCTTCACAAGGTCGTAATCTGGTGCTACTCCCTCATTGTTGATGATGCTTACATGGTTGAGCGTGAGAGAGTTGTTGCTGCCTTGACTTTTGTTCAGATAGATGATGGAAGGCAGCACCGAAGGACTTGGATTATGCGGATCCTTGCTCGTATTGTTATTGATGACGCAGTTTTCCAGTTCCAATTTCACATTCACGGCATCTGGCATGGTAGCGATAGCACCGCCATCTGTCGCTGTATTGTTCTCAAAGATGCAATTCTTCAGCTTCACGGTGGTTGCTTGGCTGCTCTGGTCCATGCTGCCTATCAGCACGCCGCCACCATAAGGCATGTAGGCAGTACCGGCAGCGTATGCATGGGTAAAGGCATAGCCGTCGATGGTGATGTTGGCACCTGCTTCGATGCGGACCAGATGGTAGAGACCCTCGTTGAGTTCTGAACCGTTCAGGTTTCCGTTCAGCTCGGTGCGGTATTTGATAGGGTCGCGGTCTTCATCTTTCGGATTCGGGTTCTCCGAATACTCCGGATAACCGCCATATACGGTTACAGGAAGTACGCAAGGTTGAATGTTAAAGGTGCATGACCTGGCATCTGTTTCCTCGAACGTGTAGGCAATCTTCGGTTCGAAGATACCCTCACGACCGCAGATTTCAAACTCCCATCCGCTGTTCTTCTCAATAGTGAAATCCTTTGGCGTAGTATTGCCCGCAGTAACCACCTTTACCTTGTCTCCATCCTTGATGTCGGCAAGATAACCGAGAATTTCATCTACAGATGATGAGGTATAGCTCTTTTCCCACGACTCTCCTGTTCCGTCCACCAGTTCTCGTGAACGGTCAAAGTAGATGCGCAGGCGTTTTTGGGTATCATTCTTTTCAAATACAAGATTTTGGTTGTCAGCCATATAGGCTCCTGCTGACGGAACCGAACTGATAGCTTTTCCGCTCAGGTCTATTTTTGGCTGATACAGGTAGGAAGATGGCAGGAGAGCATAGCTGATGCCCACGTTGCGCAGTCGGGTACCTTTCAATGTTTCCCAGTAATAGTTCACCGTCTTCATGTCTGTAAGAACGCCACGTTTCTCGTTGAAGGCTTCCACCGTGTTGTAAGGTGCTTCATTGCCCATCACGAATCCCTTGCCAGAGTAATACGTGTTGATGGAGATGGTTCCGCTCTGATAGGTGCTGGTCCATTTGGCTGCATTTACATCCGAGATGGCGTTGTTGTAGAACTGTACGGTCTCTTCTGATGGGTTGGCTGCATAAATCTGTGCCATGGACGCTGAGTTGTTGGTGCCTGATTTGTGCAGGAGCAGTGAGTTGTTCCAGATGACGTTGTTGGCAAGAAGACCCTTTTTCTTGATATACACACCACCCGTATTGGATGACAGCTCGTCAGCGGCATCTGATGTGTTGGTGGTGTAGTTGTTGGCGATGGTATTGTTGATTACCAGTCCGTGACCATCCAGATACACAGCACCATTTCGGGTACTGGTATTGTTACTGATTACCGAGGTGGCAAGAATCTGATAATAGGCTTTCTCTGAGTTATTAGCGTCACCATTCAGATATACACCCGCTCCCTGATAGGCAGAGCAGTTGGTTACCATGCTTCGGGTGATGAAGCCGGCTTCGTCTATATAGATACCTCCGCCCTGATAAGCCGAGCAGTTGTATACCAGGTTACCTTCCGTCTGTCCGTTCTTGCAGTAGATGCCGCCGCCACGTGGCTTGATGGTTCCGCTTTCTTTCATGCCCGGGTTGCAGAATCTCACGGTACAGTAACGCATTCGGGCTGATGGGTCGTTGATATAAACGCCAGCACCACAGCCTGGGGCGTATTGGGTAGCAGCGCTCGTTCCGTTATATGTACCTCCCTCAATGGTGAAGCCTTCCAGATATACTTCGTCCGTAAAGGCTTCTTTTTCTTCTGGCAGAGGAGCAAACCATACCACATGATAGGACTCGCTGTTCTGTATGTTCCAGGCTTCATCACTATTGTTCCAGATGGCATCATTGCTTCCCGTGAATCCCGAACCTCTGATGATGGATTCCTGTTTCCAGCCCCATGGCTTTAAATCCTTGGATTCCTCGATGCGCTCGGAACGTCTTTTTTCGGTTCCCTTAAATGCACCATAAACGCTGATGCCATTCTTCATCAGTAGGGATACCGGGGAAGAGGCATCTTTGGCAAGGATGCGGTCTTTTACTACATAGGTTCCGGCTGCTACCCAGACTTCGCCTTTCTCGCCTGGTGCATTTTCTGCCAAATTGTTGATGGCCCACTGGATATCGTCCGTGGCATCATCCCATGATGTTCCGTCGCCCTTTCCCTCTTTCTCTGGCTTCACGTATCTGATGCGTCCTGCCTGCATACGGGCATACTCGTAGGCGCCGATGTCGATGGTGCTTGTCTGGTAGCGTGTTCTGCCCATGATGTCGGTAGAAGTTGTTTCCAGGTTTGCATTAACTACGAGGTTGGTGTAGTATTCCAGTTTTCCCTTGTTTAGAAGGGCAGAGGTTTCCTCGAATGTGAAGGCGGTGCTGTATAATTGCTTCAGGTTACTGCTGAACGAGAAGTCGTAACCCTGGGTTACGGCACTCTGCTTGAACCAAGGGGCTGGCTCAGTGCCGTGGTTCTCGTTGCTGATCCTTACGTTCCCGTTGTCGTCGGTATTGGTATCGGTATGGGTAACTTCTACTTCCGGAAATGCACAGGAATAGAAGGCAGGACGGCTGTCTTGCTTGCTGAGTGCCGTGGAATGCCAGAGCACGCTGTTGTAAACTGCTCCGCCGCCAATGCTGTTTGATGCCCCGTCTGTGGTCAGGTCTGCGGCCGATACGGTGTTGGCTATTACAGAACAGTTGACGATTTTCGATGTGCTCGAAAGTCGGATGCCGCCGTTTGTGTTGTTGTTGATGTTGCAGTTGTAGACGGTGGCTGTTCCGTCTATCCACATACCGCCACCTTCGTTTTCGCTGGAGCCTCGCTTGCCTGCCACATTATTAAAAATGCTGCAGTAGCTGATGGCTGACAGCTGGTTGGTACAGGAATTATCTACATAGATGGCACCGCCGCGCATGCCGTAGTTGTTCGCAAAGTTACATTGCGAAATACGGAAGTAACGGCTGCCGGCATTGTTGTCTTTGCTGTTGTTTATCACGTAGATGCCGCCGCCTCTGCCATTTGCAGAGGTATTCTCTCCTTTGGCATTACCTGCTGCGATAAGGAAACCGGAAACAATGGTTGGTTTGTTGCCGTCGTTGGTGTTGTCCTGTGTTACGCCCATCTGGAGGGTCAGTACATGGGTGGCATTGTCGGTGCGGGTGGTGTTCTCTGGATAGATAATCAGCTGCTGGCTCGCCTTGTCGTTGGTGTCGATGTCGCCCACCAGAGCCGTCTGATACTTCATCTGATATTTATGTCTGCCCGTAGGGAGATCGTTCTTGATGGTTTCTTTTCCTGCAAAACCTCCATACATGGCAACGCCCGAAGGGAGAACGAAGCCTCCCTTCGGTGCCTTGTAGATGTGACCGGTAATATCCTCATAGCCTTTCACCCAGATTTCATCGCCAGCCTTGGCTTGGCTCAGCGCATTTTCCAGGGTGGTAGCTTGAGTCCATGATGAGCCGTCACCACCGTCAGTTGCCTCAGCTGTTACACGATAGGTCTTGCTGTCCTGTGCAAACTGGGAACTGACACAGCTCAGGAGGATGAGGACTGCTATGATTTTTCTGTATGTCGTATGATGTATTCTCATGCTGAAAAGAGTTTTATATGTTGAAATTGTTGATCGTGATATTTTCCTTTGTGAGCTGAGTACCCGATATTTTTACATTGATCTTGTACCAGCGAGCTGGGATAAAGCCATCTTTCAGATTGCTCATGTCAAATGTTACGTTGTATTTCCCTGTCGTTCCTTCTTTCTCTGTGTCAAGCTTGAAGGTGAGGCGAGGAGGAATGGCTCCGTCTGGGAAGGTATAATGATATACTCTTCCGTTACGCTTGCTGATTTCCGAGGTGTTCACAAAGGTTGTGTGGCCGCTTACCGAAGTCCTGGAAGATACTTCTTGGTGGTAAAGGGTATAAAGGATAGGGAAGAGTCTACCATTCCCGGAGCCGGAAATGGTTGATTCTTGATTTGCCGGTTCTCCGTGATAAGTAAACTGGCTTACTTTCACGTTGGTATATTTCAGATTTCCATCCTTGTCTTTCTCATAGGCTCCCTTGGCATCCCATTGAATGTCAATCTTGGCAGCCAGTCTGCCCAGTACCATGCGCCAGTATTGTTTGGTGTTGATATTGGCATTGATGTTTTTTTCTACTATTACTTCTCTGTCTGTTGTCAATAGCTGGTTCTTGTCCAGCTTGAGTGCATAGCCTGTGGCTACGCTGATAAACTTGGCTATGTCCGTAGTGCCGCCGCTTGGTTTGGCATAGTCGTTGCTAATCTGTAAGTTATAAATGTCTGAGTCATGGTTTTGACCGTCTTTTGCGATGCCGTCTAGCATTCCCTCCAGATTCAGTCCTTCTCCGTTACTGTAGGTAACCCCATAAACGTAACAGGTGCCTAGCGGCAGATACATCGTATAGGTGCGAAAGCCGTTGGCATCAGGTCCTGATAGGGTTGAGGTGGCATGGGTGACGAGGGCTTTTCTGTCGAATTCGTCCTTGGTATAGGTATCGTAATACACCATTTTCTGGGGGGCTGCATCGTGTATTTCGTCGCCTTGCGTCTTTTCCTTATAGGCAACGATGATGGTGAGCCGGTCCCAGTCTACCTTGTCGTTGGTGTCTGCTCCTGGGTCTCCGATGCGTGTGTTTGTCTTATCGGCAGGCACAGATAGGGTGAGCGAGATGGGTGCCAACGTATCCATCGGTCTCACCTCGTCCTTTTCGCTTTCGCTGCATCCTGCCAGCATGATAAGCGATAGTATCGCAAATATGTATTTCGTAATATGATTCATGTATCAAATCTTTATAGCCGTTGAATTCTTCACTTATATATCCACATCGTGGCTTCCTCCTGGTTTCCAGTCGAGTTTCACGCTTACTCCTACGGATGTATTGGTAACAACCAGCGAACCATCGGCTTTGAGTTTTGCCTTGATCAGTTTCAGCCTTCCGGCTTTCAGCGGTTCGTTCAGCGTGAGAATGGTTTCTGTATATTTGCCGTTTACCTTGGCGATGATGTGGTAGCGCCACTCTGCCTTGCTGGATGGGAAACTTACGGCATAGAGCGCATCGTGAGTCTGGGCTGAGGCTGTTGAGGCTTCGTTGATTCGTTTGGCTCTCACGATGGTGTTTCGGGATGTTGAGAAAATACTGTCGTTTACGAAAAAGTGGGTTGCCATTCCTTCTACGAATCCCCAAAGCTCGGCAGGTTTCACTTCTTGCTGGTTGATGACTACCGCTGCGGCACAGTTTGCCATATAGAGGGTGGTCTGCAGGTCGTATTCGAAATCGGCCTCGTTGATGGTGAGTCGGGAAGTGAACAGACCGATATTGTGACTGTCGATGGTATCCTTCTGCTCCTGTTCCAGGGCGAGAGCCTTGCAGACATTTGCACCGGTAATCTTTACGTTCCTGGCGCTTCCGGTATTGGCGAGCGAAAGGTTCTGGTAGTCGTTTCGCGGCAGATAGATGGTGTAGGATACCGAATTGGCATTCATGATGTTAGCTTCGTGACGGTAGAGATCTTTTCCGATGAAGAAAGACAAATCGTTGTCTAGGGCATGGTCGGTGAAGACTGTGCCTAGTTCCTGTTTCAGCCGGTTGGCGATGTGTCGCTCCTCGGTGGTATTGAGGTCTATGTCGATGAGGGTATGAATCTGTGTATTGAGCCTCAGATTATACTTGATCTTATAGTCTTTGCCACACTTGCTCATGTCTTCATTGATGCATGAAGACAATCCGAAAGCGATGCTCAAAGTCATCAGAGCTATCAGAAATATTCTATATGATTTTTTCTTTCTCATTTTCCGTCCTCTATTAGGATTATAAACAGCGAAATCTACCCTACTGAACTTTCGTAACTTGCGAAAGCTCAGTAAGGTTGAACGATTAAAGTTCTACATCAAATGTAATGCCTGTCTTCCAAGATAGATCTACTGCGAGACCTACGTTGATCTTAGAACTGCGCATATCAGGAATATGGTTGTAAGCCTTCTTCAAATTTTTAATTGTGAAGTTGGCGATGGTCGTATGATCTTTAACGAAAACATGGTCTAAAGTTTCACCAGTAGGCTGAGTGATGCCGCTTGTGGCTTTAGGATCCAATTCTCCTACCATATAGAACTTGCTGCCCTTTGGTATTAAACCATCAGCACCAAAGAAATCACTTGCGTTGTTTTCTAACTCAATTGTGATATATACCTTATTTTGTGATGTAGCGGAATTATCCTTGTTGTCCAGAACCAAAGTATAGTTTGGTTCTGGAGTTCCTGTTACAACTGCTGTCAAATTTGTGCCTTTATTCATATCAGAATCATAAATAGTGTATTTGAATTCATTTGTTGTAACTGTATTGGCTGCTTCAAAATTCCAGCCAACCTGCTTTGGCTGACCACCAATTAAAATACCTGTAATAGGGAAACTGTTATCATCTACGGTAATGCTGTTGTCTGATTCATATTGCCCTTTGTCTTTAGCATTGTCTATCAATGTATTACTTACGCATTTTACAGTAGATTTGAGACTTGCAACTCCATATAGCACAGGTTTCTGTAAAGCAACAAAACGGGTACTGCTTTCTACTGCATTTCCATAACTAGACCAATCTGCAGTATTGCCAATCCACTTGTCATAATCAGGTAAGTCATTGACTGCTGTGATTTCATTGCTCGATACCTTAACCGGAGAACTTACATAATATGCCAATTCAGAAGGATATGTGATGGTGGTATAATTGATGAGATTACCTGTACTTACTGTGCTGTTAACATTGACATATTCGAATGCTTTGCTTATGTCATTCCATTTAACCTTCGCTACACCATCTGGTAAGTTTAAGTTTCTTGGAAAATCTTTAGCAGGAGAGTTGGCCAAGTCAGAAAGTGCTTGTGTACAATTATCGACAATTGCTTTAGCCATTAACTTGTCATCTTCAACACCGGTACTACCATTAATTACGTTCTTTAAGTTCTCTATAAGAAGCTGGGCTGATTTTGCAGAACCTGAAGTCAATGCAATAAACTTATTGTATCGTTCCTTCAGAGCCTGACGCTCATTTGCTGTTCCTAAATCTGAATTATCTATTTCTGACCACTTTACGGTAGTTGTAGCCCCTGTCTTAGTCACACTTGTATTTGCAACAAGGTTCAATGCTGTCAAAATATCAGCTCCTTCTGTGCTGAAATCCTTATCTTTATTTACCTCGGTTAATGCAAAGTTGAGAGCAGATAAATCTGTAGCATCTGCAGTTGTTGTACTTTCATATGGATTGCTTAAAGAGCCAGCTTGGAAGTTGTTTTTTGACTTCTTGTCAGCTCTTGCATACAAAAGTAAATTCTTAGTACCTACAGGAATAGCGATGTCACGGTATACGTTTCTCCATTCATCTTTGCTAGATGCGTCTGCAGCATCACCAATAGGGATAGCCTTCACTGATGTTGCAAAGCCGGTAGTACCAGGTTCACCTTTAAATGCATACATCTGTGTATTTACCATGCCTAAAAAGTTCGCGCTGTTATTACCTGTATTTTGGGTATTAACATCGGTCATACGTGTGGAAGCGCTTCCGTTATCCCCCTTGTAAGGGATATTAATGTAGAACTGGGTCTTTACAACCTGTCCTGTCACACCTGAGCCACCTGTTGGCTCTATTGAATCTGAAGAGCAGGAAACCATTCCTGCTGCACTTGCAAGAAGCATCGCACTTGCAAAGCTGAAAAATCTGAACTTCTTCATAGTCAAGTTATATTTTAATTGTTTTTATTTGTTTTCTCTGTCTGCCCGATGTTGTAAACCAGCGAGACTGCAACCTTGGTCGGCATTACGAAAGTTTTCGTCTTCTTCTCAATGGCGGTGGCGCATCTGCCATAACAGTTGTATTGGGTATAGCGTGTGATTCCCAATCCCAAACCTATTGCCGCTTCCAGATTCCAACGGTTTTGCTTGTCGAGTGCCCAGTTGTAGCCATATATTATGCCCAGGGCTCCCAAGTCGCCTTGGAACCTATGCTTCTTGAGTTTCGGGAAAAGCCCCAATGGGAGGTGTACACCACCCGCATTGTAATGTGAGTAGAGTAAATTGGCTCCAAAGAAGTGCCCCAGGAACGGGCTGTCGAGCCAATATCGCATCTCTGTTTGTATGGCAATGTGCTTCAGTTTCTTGTTCTTGCGAAAAGTAAATGGGTTCCAACCAGTGGATAGATCTAGCGACCAGTGGTCTGATAACCTCTTTTCCACTCCGATGTTGGGTGTTGTGGTAGCCCAGTATGCTAAGTTCGTTTTCAAGCACCAGTCTTGTGCTGATGCAGATGTAATGAATAGTGCTGAAACAAGAAGGAGCAATATGCGCTTTCCTTTGTCTGTATTCATTTGCTTCTGTATTGTTTTGTTGATAGAAAAGTGTCTATTTTACGGTTTCCTATTTCTGTTTTTGTTATTAATCTATTTATTTTTTCAGCCACAAATATAGCGAAAAATGAGCAAAAGGACTTTCAAAAAAAGAAAAAACTGCCTTCATTTAAGCTTCGTTAACTATAAATTTATAAATCTATCCATTTTTACCCCCCCCTATTTTACAAATCTTCACATTTTGCCATTCGCTTTATTTCGAGTGCAAAGATACGTCTTTTCCGTTTTCTACCTATGCGATTTGTGCGATTTGCGTGGATTCGGGAAATAAAGTGCGAAAAATATCATGGAATCATTCAGAAGAATATCTCCGAAGGATAAGAAAATATCTCCGAAAGATAGCACAATATCTCCGAAGGATAAGAAATTATCTCCGAAAGATAGCACAATATCTCCGAAGGATAAAACAAGAAGACAAATGTAGGTAATCCGATGATGAAGATATGGAAGCTGGGTTGTGGCAACGAGGTGAAGGGTGAAGGGTATATTTTAAATCTTATATTATATTCTTTTTTTAGGGTTTTTCCGA
>ERZ833515.968-NODE-968-length-22103-cov-19.611575_pt1 | contig 22103 bp, 16 predicted proteins | sample MGYA00519949_ERZ833515 | MGnify/ENA primary metagenome ERZ833515 (study PRJEB31850, sample SAMEA3708741) | human gut metagenome | biome: human gut; feature: human-associated habitat; material: faeces | place: China | collected 2014 ...
CACGTAAATGTTCTGCTTCGTTATTCATTTCCTGGCTTGCTGCAGCACACTCTTCAGAAGTTGCCGAATTGCTTTGTACAACATCATTAATCTGTTCGATTCCTACATTTATCTGCTGGATTTCCTCTGTCTGGGTTGCAAGTGTATCTGCAATTCCTGATACTTCTTCGGTAATCATTTTCGAACTTTTTGCGATTTCTTCAAGCTGTTGGGCAGTCTCTTCTGCAAGCAAGACTCCTTTTCCGACAGCATTGACAGATGTTTTAATTAAAGCAGCCGATTCTTTTACTGCCTGTGCACTTTGATCTGCCAGCTGATTCACCTGATTAGCTACAACTGCAAATCCTCTTCCTGCTTCTCCGGCTCTTGCTGCTTCAATGGAAGCATTTAATGCAAGAAGATTCGTCTGCGATGCAATATCATTAATTGTTTCAATAATCTTATCTATCTGCATAGATGAATCCTTGATTTCAAGCATGGATTGAACCATCTCATGCATCTTAGAATCATTTTCTAAAATATGATCTCCTAGTTCCACTACCTTTGTACTTATTTCGCTGGCTGTCTCTGAATTATGTCTTACCTGTTCTGAAACATTCTCAACTGTTGCCGTCAATTCTTCTACGGATGCTGCCTGATGGGTAGCGCCCTCCGCTATATCCTGTGCACTGACTGCCAGCTGATTGCTGCCCGCAGATACCTGCTCGGAGGAATCCTGAATACCGTGCATGGTCTCGCTGACCTTATTTACCATTTCATCCAGCTCATCTAAAACATCTCGGAGCTGTCCGACATATGCTTCCGGGCAGCTGCTGTGAACATCAAAATTACCATCGGAAAATTGCTCTACGATAGTCTGCAGATCTGATACAACCTTTTTCAAAATAGCTGCGGCGGTCTCAAAGCTGTCGGAAAGTCTGCCCAGCTCATCCTCAGATTCATAAGGTACGCCGATCTCAAAATCACCGGATGCGATCTTCTCAGACGCAGTTACCAGGTTCGTGATCGGATCTATCAGCATTTTGGCAAGCATTTTCGACATGGATGCATTAAATATGATAGCTAAAACAAGTAAAACCACAACAACTATACTTCCTATATAGCCTTTTGACCGTATCAATTCCACCACTGCCACCAGTGCAAGCACCACATATAAAATATCCATGATGCGGAACGCAAAAGACAGCTTATTTTTAATTGGTTTGTCTCTTAGTATTTCTTCCAGTTTTTTCATTTGTTTCTGCTCCTTCCGTGAATTAACCTTCCTGTATTTTATTTTAAATTTCCTTATCTGTTTCGTCAAGATGAAGCTGATTAAAATTATGTAAAATTCAGGTATGGGATGCCCGGCTCATCTCCAGTAATTTATCTCTCATTTCATTCTCAATGCGCTGTAAATCTTCCTCAGCGCTCTGTCTTCTCGCACGTCCCTCTTCCTGGATCTTCATGACCTCATCCAATGTCGTCATCAGTGTCTGATTGGTACTCTTAAGTGTCTCTATATCCACAATTCCCCGCTCGGATTCCTTCGCTGTCTCCACAGAAGCCACCTTCAGTGCTTCCGCGTTCTTCTTCAACAGTTCATTGGTCATATCCGATACAGCACGCTGTGCCTTGGCGGCATCGGTAGCATGATCCAGACCGATGGCAATGACCATCTGACTCTTCCACAGAGGGATCGTATTCACTAACGTCGACTGGATCTTCTCGGACATGGCGATGTCATTGGACTGGATCAGACGAATCTGGGGTGCCATCTGCAGGGAAATGGCTCTGGTCAGCTCCAGATCATAGATCTTCTTCTCAAACCGCTCACACATTGCCGCGAAATCTTTCGCTGCCTGGGTGTCCTCCGGAAGTCCACTCTTCTGTGCCTTCTCTAAAAGCTCCGGAAGCTCCACACTTTTTGCCTGCGCCAGCTTCTTTTTACCTGCCAGGATGTACATGGACAGTTCCTTGAAGTAATTCAGGTTCAGCTGGTACAGCTTGTCCAACACAGCCACATCCTTTAACAGCACTACCTGATGACTCTCCATGGCATCACAGATCTTTGTGATATTGACTTCCGCCTTATCGTACTTTGCTTTCAGATTGCTCAGCTTGTCTCCGCTTTTTTTGAACAGTCCGAAAAATCCCTTATCTTCCTCGGTGTCGAAATCCTTTAACTGTGCCACCACGTCGGTTAACAGATTTCCAACTTCTCCCATATCCTTGGTCCGGACATTACTAAGCGCCGTCTCTGAGAAATCAGCGATCTTCTTCTGGCTTCCGGCTCCGTACTGTAACACCGCCTGGGTATTGGTCAGGTCGATCTGTGCTGCAAAATCATCCACCTGTTTCTGCTCTTCCGGTGTCAGTTCCATCTCGGGAACCGCCTGCTCTTCCACCAACTCCTCCGGCTTCTTCTCCACGATCTCTGCCTTTGCCTCCGCAAAAGGATCCAGTGTAAGAGTCGGTGCTTCTTTTGTTGCTGCGTCTAAATCCATATTCATATTGATACCCCCATTTTTTACAATTGCATCATTTATTATTTACTGTTTTTCCATTACAAAATCGGATTCCGTCAGACCTTCCTTTGCCAGCATGGCCTGTAATACCTGCGCATCCGCCGATGCGTCAAAGGCGGCATCCTGAAACAGATTGTTTAACAATGTCACAAATGCCTGATTGATCATGTCCAGTGTCTTCCCGATCTCTTTCTTGGCCTCGAGAATTTCCTCTCCCGGACTACTGACCTCGTCAAATTCCGCATACTGCTCCACCAGTTTTAAAGTAGTGGGCAGATAATAATCCATTAATTTATGCATTCTGTGCATCTGCTCCGGGTGCTCCTGCACTCTGTCGAAGATCTCCTTCAACAGATTCTCCAGGCGGTACAGCTTCTCGGAGATTGCCTCCTCTTCGATCCGGTCGTTCAGATCCCGCAGATGTCGGATGCATTCCATCCCCTCTGCCACCATACTGTGGAGTTCCTGCTCTCTCTCCGTCTGTGTAGCGTCCTGTGTTGTTCCTTTGTCCGGCATCTGTTTTGCCTGCTCCTCTGATTTTTTCTGTTCCAGATAAGCCTTTTCTGTCTCCAGATATTGATGATAGATCACATCATTTAACATAAAACAGGTCTCTTTGTCATCCAGATGCCCCTCAGGGAACATTCCGGCTTTTAACATTTTGCGCAGATCCTTTTTTACATAGCGGACGCTTTTGCCTGTATAACGCGCCATCTCCGTGATCACACCGTACATCTTGGTACCGCACAGTTCCAGATATTTCTCCGCACGCTGTAATCTTCTGCGCTGTCCGTTGCCATAGGCGATCATCTCCAAAAATACCAAAGAAAGTACTCCCGGAAGGATCGCCGCACTTATACTTGCTGCACTAAAAGCGGCCAGAAGAAGCTGTACCAAAAGTCCCAGCCCGGAAAAGCCTAGTCCGATGCCTCCGAACACGGTGCACAAAGTTCCGGACACGCTTCCCTTTTTCTCCATTTTTACCAAAGAAGTCATCTCCAAAGCCGTAGTCTTTCTGGGTGTCCAGACACCGGCCTGATTTCCAGAACGGTTCTGCGCTGCCTGTGCCTTACGCTGTTCTTCCCATTGTTTTTCCCGTTCTTTTCGCTGTCTGTGCCACTCCTCATTCTGTCTGCGGTGTTCCTCCCGCTGTCTTTCCCGTTCTTCACGCTCCGCCTGGATCTGCTCTTCGGACTTCTCTTCTTCCCGCTTTTTATCCTGCCAGCTGCGCTGGGAATTCCAGACCCTTTTCTCCGCGGCTTCCCTGGACAGATTCGCCTGAAAATCCGCTTCCCGCAGAGCATCGTTGACTGTATCGCTCACTAACGTATTCAGTGCCCGGAAATCTCCGGTCTTCATGGCTTCGGCGATGGTTTCTTTAAATTTTTCCCCAAGATGATTCTGCACTTCACTCATAATTAATATTTTCTCTGACTTTTCAGTTCCTCATAGAGCAGACAATAATTCTCGTAACGTGTCCGCGAGATCTCCCCTTCCGCCACGGCATCTTTCACGCCGCAGACCGGTTCTGAGATATGAGAACATCCTCCGAATCTGCAATATTTTTCAAACGGAACAAATTCGGGATAATATCCCGCCAGCTGCTCTTTTTCCAGTCCGAACAGTCCCAGGGAGCTGAACCCCGGAGTATCCAGAATGTAAGTATCCGGTGCAATGGAGATCAGTTCGGAATGCCTGGTGGTATGTTTTCCACGCTCGATCTTCTCACTGATGGAACCGGTCTCCATCACGATACCCGACTGTAAACAGTTGACCAGCGAAGACTTGCCGACGCCGCTGGGCCCCGCCACCGTGGTGGTCTTGCCCCGAAGCAGGTCTTTTAATCTGTCGATGCCTTCCTTTTCCCTGGCACTGACAGTAATGGTCTGAAATCCCGCCTGTTCATAGATGGAACAATAATCCTCTTTTTTCCCCTCTGTGTCAATGTCCTGTTTGTTAAAGCAGATGATGCAGGGAATATCCTGCTGCTGCATCATGATCAGGAAACGATCCAGCAGGTTAAAATTGGGCTGTGGCTTACAGATGGCAAAAATCACCAGTGCCTGATCCACATTGGCAACCGCCGGACGGATCAGTTCGCTGTGCCTGGGAAGCAGTTCTGTGATATTTCCCTTTTTCTGCGCTTCGTCTATGATATCCATTTCCACATCATCCCCTACGAGGGGTTTTCTGTGGTCCTTACGGAAGACACCTTTTGCCTTGCATTCATAGATTCCGTCCGTACTATGCAGTGCATCCCCCGCATGGACATAATAGAATCCGGCAATTCCTTTTATAATCTTGCCCTTCATAGTTCCTGCCTTTGCATTATTCCTTCACGAATTCCACTCTTCGGGTAAAGGACTGGTTCTCCGTGGTTCCGGGAACATTAATGGTGCCATCTGTATCCGTTGTAGTGGTTCCCCCCGTTGTCACCTGATAGGTCATGGTAAGCGTACCGCCGGAGGAGGCGATGCCGTTGATATTGGTTGCTACCGGGAAGGTGGTAACCTTCGTATCCATCAGCACAGTGCCGTCATCCGCCACCAGGGTGATACCGACTTCCATTCCCGATACATACTTGGGTGCCTCGGAAGTCGTCGGTGCCGCAATGCTGACATTGCACTTATAAGTCACTTTCTGTGCGCCCTGGCTCACCTTAATATCAATGGAGGTTCCCTGATCCACATAGGAACCATGGGAATAGCTCTGATAGCAGATCATGCCCTCTCCCACTTCATCGCTGTAAATATGGGTCACACTGCCTACTGTCAGTCCTGCCTCGATTGCTTCCACCGTACCATCCTGCTCTGACAGTCCGATCAGGTTCGGCACGCGGATCTTCGTATCTTCCTTTCCCAGGCTTACGGTAACGGTGATCACACTGCCTTTCGGCGCCTTATTTCCATCTACGGGAGTCTGGGCGATCACGCGTCCTGCTTCTATGGTGTCGGAATAATCCTCTGTCTTATTGACCAAAAAGCCCTTGCTTACCAGCTGTGTATTCGCCTCGTCAAAAGTAAGTCCCACCACATTCGGAACTTCTACGCCCTGGGTTCCGGCGCTTGCCGTAAGTGTTACCTTGCTGCCCTTGTCAATCTGGGCACCCACGCTGACGTCGGGACTGATCACCACACCTTCTGCCACGGAATCAGATTCCTCATATACAACTTCCGTCAGAATTCCCAGTCCGGTCAGTGTATTTCTCGCATCATCCACATTCATGCCCTTCACATCCGGCATGGTGACTTTCTCTGCCTCTTCTTTGGTTTCCTCCGTAGTGATGATCGGACCGGAAGGATTATTGCCTTCGTTCTTTTTCCCGCCGAAGATCTTCACCGCCAGTACGATCAGGATAATACAGATCACCACTCCCGCAACGATTGCCAGAACCGTTGTCACGCGTTCCATCTTGGGATCGTAATCATAATCATCCTCTCCCTCTGCCTCTTCATCATTCTCATACATGGCTTCTGTATCGGAACGTAGGCGCATCGTCTCATCATGATCCTGTTCTTCATACTCCCGGCCACTCTGATACGGAACTTTTCTCTTGATCTGTGCCATATCTTCATCGGAGATCATCCGGGTGCCGCCTTCCATATCCGGATCCTTGTTCACGACAAAGTCCTCCTCCGGATTGATCAGGGACTGCTTCAGGTCTGCAATCAGTTCTGCCATGTTCTGATATCTGCGGTCCGGTGATTTCTGACAACACTTTAATACAATACTTGCAACGCTGGAAGGGATCTCCGGCACGAATTCCTTGGGAGAAGGCATTTCTTCCTGAATATGCTTGATGGCGATCGCTACCGTCGTCTCCCCATTGAAGGGGACTCTTCCCGTAAGCATTTCGAACATGGTGATACCCAGTGAATAGATATCACTCTTCTCATCACTGTAACCGCCTCTGGCCTGTTCCGGAGACGTATAGTGTACACTTCCCATTACATTGGAAGTGATCGTATTGCTGGTCGCTGCCTTGGCAATACCGAAATCCGTTACTTTTACTTTGCCGTCTTTGGAAATAATGATATTCTGCGGTTTGATATCCCGGTGAATAATATGATTATTATGTGCTGCCTCAATGCCCATACTCACCTGGATGGCAATGCTTACTGCTTCCTTGTAAGACAGACGGGCCTTTTTCTCAATGTACTTTTTGAGGGTAATGCCCTCCACCAGTTCCATTACAATATAGTAGATTCCGTTTTCTTCCCCTACATCATAGACATTTACGATATTGGGATGCATCAGTCCTGCTGCCGCCTGGGCCTCAATACGGAATTTGGATACAAAATTAGCATTCTCGCTGAATTCCTGCTTCAATACCTTGATCGCCACATATCGGTTCAACTTATGACATTTTGCTTTATAGACATCTGACATACCGCCGGTTCCGATTTTCTCCAGAATCTCATAGCGATCGCCGATCATCATTCCTATTTTGATCATTATTGCTCTCCATTCTCATATAACCTAAGTAACTAAGAGTATTATCTGTCTTATGCGCACGGCTCAATAAGGATAACACTGATATTGTCTCTGCCGCCGTTTGCATTGGCTGCCTCTACCAGACGCTCTGCTTTCTCCACAAGATCTCTTGCACCACTGATGATCATGCGGATCTCTTCATCTTCCAGCATATTCGTCAGTCCGTCCGAACACATAAGGACAGTATCGCCTTCCCTGAGTTCTACGGTAAAAAAGTCCGGCTCTACATGATCCTCCGCACCTACCGCTCTGGTAATAATATTCTTGTCAGGATGATTTCTTGCATCCGCACGGTCTAATCCGCCCATGCGTATCATTTCCTCTACAAGAGAATGATCCCTCGTAATCTGCCGTATCTCACGATTCACCACATAAAGTCTGCTGTCACCCACATTGGCCACCTGTAAAAATCTGCCCATGCAGGATGCCACCACAACCGTCGTTCCCATTCCTTCCAGCTTCTTGTCTTCGTCGGCTCTCCTGCGGATCACCTCATTGGCTTCCTCGATCGCTCTGCGGAAAATCAGCGTGGGATTTTTTTCAAAAGAACTCTGCATCTCAGCCAGCATGGTCTCTACTGTCACTTTGGATGCATAATCTCCCGCATTATGTCCGCCCATACCGTCCGCTACAATAAACACGTTGGGCAGATTTCCCACCGGTTCCTCAGAGGTATAGATATAGTCCTGATTTACTTTTCTTTTCCTTCCGATATCGGTTATGGAAAACGTCTTGAGCACGTCAATTTTCCTCCTGTGAGAGTCCGTCCGGGTTCTGCATCTCCTGTGTATGACGACGCCTTAACTGTCCGCAGGCTCCGTCAATATCCCGGCCCATCTCTCTTCTAATTGTAACATGTATCTTCTTACTTTCAAGTTTATTTTTAAACGCCTGAATATGCCCGGTATCCGACTGCACGAAGTCCCGCTCTTTAATCGGGTTTACCGGAATCAGGTTAATATGACAGCATAAAGGCTTTGCCAGAGCGATCAGCTCTTTGGCATCCTCTTCCGTATCGTTCACACCGCCTACCAGACTGTATTCAAAAGTGATCCGGCGCCCGGTCTGTTCAAAATAATACCTGCAGACTTCCATCAGTTCTTTGATGGAATACCTGTTGGCAATGGGCATCAGTTTTCTTCTTTTTTCATCTGTGGTTGCATGCAGTGACAATGCCAGGGTAATCTGCAGCTTCTCATCTGCCAGCTGTCGCATTCTCGGCACGATTCCGCAGGTGGACACCGTGACATTTCTCTGGCTGATGTTTAATCCATTCTCATCCGTCAGCAGATGCAGAAACTTTAGAATATTATCATAATTGTCCATGGGTTCTCCGGTTCCCATGACTACCACATTGGAGACCCGTTCCTGCGTCAGTCTCGTGATGGCATAGATCTGATCTAACATCTCCGAAGGCGTCAGGTTCCGCTCCAGTCCATCCAGGGTGGACGCACAGAATCTGCAGCCCATCCGACATCCCACCTGGGAAGAAATGCACACACTGTTGCCGTGTTTGTACTGCATCCACACGCTTTCCACCACATTGCCGTCAGACAGTTCAAATAAAAACTTTTTCGTTCCGTCGATCTTCGACTCCTGTATTCTGACAGGCTTTACACAGGTATATTCATACTTTTCCTTGCATTGTTCCCTGAATTTTGCGGAGAGATTGGTCATCTCGTCAAAGCTTCTCGCTAACTTCACATGCATCCACTCATACATCTGTTTTGCCCGGAAAGCTTTCTCTCCCATACTCTCCATTTCGGTCTTCAGTTCCTCCAGATTCAGGGATTTGATATCTTTTTTACTATCCATGTCTTATATCTCACGTTCTTCTGCGCAGCCTTGCAAAGTAGAATCCGTCGGTCTCATCCGTTCCCGGCAGAAGTTGTCTCTCCTCCTCTAAAACGAACGGGAACTTTTCCGTGATCCATGCTGCCATGTTCTGATTCTCTTCTCTGTTGATAGTGCAGGTGCTGTACAACAACACGCCACCCGGCTTCACATACCGCCATCCGGCTTCCACGATCTGCCTCTGCAGTTCATGGATAGATTTAAGGCCTTCCGGTGTCACATGATATTTAATGTCTCTCTTTTTGCCCATGACACCTAAGCCCGAACAAGGGACATCCATCAACACAACATCCGCAGATGCTTCCCTCTCTGCGTCATAAACCGTGGCATCATGCACTTCCACTTTCACATTGGTTCGGTGCATGCGCTCCAGATTCTCAAGGATCAAAGCCGTCTTATATTCTGACACATCGCGGGATAACACATGTCCCGTCTCTTTCGTATATTCTGCCGCCAGGATCGTCTTGCCTCCCGGTGCCGCACACAGATCCATAACAAAGTCTCCCGGCTTTATTTTTGCTGCTTTTACCGCCAGGGCAGAAGAAGCATCCTGTACAGTGAATTTTCCTTCGGCAAATCCGGGCAGCTCGCTGACGTTTTCCAGATTTTCCGCCAGATATACATAGGGAAGTTCCTTATGTGCGCTTAAGTGGACCCCTGTAGCCTCTATCTTTTTCTTAAGATCCTCACGGTCCGTTTCCGACAATTCCAGGCAAAAACGCAGAGATACCGGATGAATCTTAAGCAGTCCCATGAGAAGTGTTTCCGTTCCCTCCGTGCCGTATACCGGAAGCCACAGATTCACGATCCATTCCGGCATGGAATATTTTACGCTGAAATATTTTACAGGATCCGTAGGATCCGGCAGGGGCATTTTGTCCTTGCTACGGGATATATTTCGCAGGACGGCATTGACAAACCCCTTCAGAGTACGAAAGCCGCGCTTTGCCGCAAGCTTGCAGGCTTCATTGCATACCGCACTGTCCGGCACCGCATCCATATACAGGATCTGATAGGTACTCATGCGGAGCAGACAACGGATCAGAGGCTTCATCTTGCGGACCGGAACGGAAGAAAACCGGTTCAGATAATAATCCAGCTCCAGCTGTCTCTCTATGGTACCCTCTGTAACTCTCTTGATAAATGCCTTATCTCTGGGATCCAGGTAATCGTATTTATCCAGCACTGCTTTTATTAATTTATGGGAAAAATCCTGCCCCTTTTCCAGGTCCAGCAGGATCTCCACAATAATCTCTCTTGTATCGGTGGTTGCGGGCTTCCCCATGCTTAGTCTCTCCTTCTGCGGTTACCGCCATACAACAGGATCAGACGAAGCAGCTGTAATGCGGAGGATGCTGCTCCCGCTACATAGGTAAGAGCTGCCGCTGTCAGCACCTTTTTACCACCGCTTACTTCTTCACTGCCTAACAGTCCGTATTCCTCCACCTTCACGATTGCTCTGCGGGAGGCATTGAATTCCACAGGAAGTGTCACCAGCTGGAAGATCACGGTCAGGGCAAATGCCCAGATTCCCAGCTGGATCAATGTCTGGTTCCAGCTGAGCAGTACTCCTAAGAAAATCAGGGGAATACTTAAGTTGCTTCCGATGTTCACCACCGGTACCAGTGCCGCACGAATACTCATAGGTGCATAGCCATGGGCATGCTGGATCGCATGTCCGCACTCATGGGCAGCCACACTGACTGCGGTGACTGAGGTTCCGTTATAATTATTATATGACAGTCTTACGGTATCTGTCCGGGGATCGTAATGATCGCCGTCGTTTGCGTTCAGACACTCGATCTGTACGTTATACAAGCCTTCTCTATTGAGAAGATTCCGGGCAGCTTCCGCTCCCGTAATTCCTCTCATATTCCGGACCTTACTGTATTTTCGCATGGTGGAATTCACCAGCGCACTGGCCCCAAGGCATAACACCAGTCCGATCAATACCAGAAAATACGTGGGGTCAAAATAATAACCATATCCATAATAACCACCGTACATAGCAAAGTCTCCTTTCTAATTGCTTGGATTGTTTATCACTCCCCCAGGATCTCTCCAGGCTGTACCTTCACGCCTAACAGGAAATCATGGGCTGTCATACGTTTTTTGCCTTCCAGCTGCAATTCCATGACCTTCAGACCGCCTTCCGACGCTGCCACCTCAAAGGAATCCTTATTCACCGTAAGGATCGTTCCCGGGGCTTCCCTGTGAGCCGTCACCATGGGAATCGCCTTCCAGATCTTTAACTGTTTTCCGCGATAAAATGTGTAGGCACTGGGCCAGGGTGTCAGTCCTCTGATCAGTCTGTCCAGTTCGGCTGCCGTTTTGGTGAAGTCCAGTCTGCCCATTTCTTTGGTGATCAGTGCCGCATAGCAGGTCTTTGCATCGTCCTGTTTCTCCGGAGTCAGCTTTCCTGCTTCTAAGAGCGGCAATGCCTCGGTGATCGCTTCTCCGCCGAGCACCATAAGCTTGTCGTGCAATGTTTCAAAAGTATCTTCCGAAGTAATGGGAATCTTCTTCTGATACAACATATCTCCGGTGTCCAGTCCTGCATTCATCTGCATGATGGTCACACCGGTCTCCGTCTCCCCGTCGATGATCACTCTCTGGATCGGAGATGCCCCACGGTATTTCGGAAGCAGGGATGCGTGGATATTCAGGCATCCGTACTTCGGCAGATCCAGGATCTCCTGAGACAGGATCTGTCCGAAGGCTGCCACAATATAGACATCTGCGGGATATTTTTTCAATTCTTCAATAGCCTCGGGAGTCTTGATCCGACGAGGCTGGAATACCGGGATGCCGTGTTTTACAGCACATTCCTTCACCGGCGGAAACTGTAACTGCCCGCTTCTTCCCTTTGCCTTGTCCGGCTGGGTCACCACTGCGGTGATCTCATGTCCCTGTGCGATCAAAGCCTCCAGAGCTCCCACTGCGAAATCAGGGGTTCCCATAAATACGATCTGCATAGCTTATCTCCTTCCCGGAATACTTATTCTTCTTCCTCATCCTCATAGGTCATGTCCTGCAGAGGACCTTCCGCCTTCTCCACATAGAGATGTCCATCCAGGTGATCCAGTTCGTGGCAGATGGCTCTTGCCAATAATTCCGTACCCTCTACTTCGATGGGTTTCATATTGACATCCAAAGCTACCGCTTTCACATAATTGGGTCTGGTCACAATACCAAACTTCCCGGGAACACTTAAGCACCCTTCCTGTCCGGTCTGCTCTCCGCTGCTCTCCACGATCCGGGGATTAATAAGAATATACGGATCCTCTCCGGTGGTGTCGATCACCACAATTCTCTTAAGTATGCCCACCTGGGGAGCAGCCAGTCCTACGCCGTTGGCGTCATACATAGTCTCTAACATATCCTCGATCAATTCCTTCGTCCGGGGAGTCATCTCCTTGACTTCCTTACAGGTCTTTTTCAGTACCTCGTCTCCATATTCACGAATATTTCTGATTGCCACAGTTATTACCTCCTATAACACGTTTACCGGGTCAAAGTCGAATTGTATACTCAGCTGTCTTGGCTGCCACTGTCTCAAAGTCTCCTCCACACAGTCTTTTACCGCCACCAGCGTATCATACTCCGCATGCTTCGCATAGAACACATACCGGTAAATATCATTGATTTTGCTGATATTTGCCTGGGTCGGTCCCAATATCTGCAAAAAGTCCATATTAGACTTTACCACATCTGTCAGCCTCCGGGCAAGTTGTTTTACATTTTCTTCCTCTTTGCCATAGATCTGCACCGCCAGCATATGTGCTGCGGGAGGATATCCCGACAGCTCTCTGTACAGGATTTCTTCCTCATAAAAGCTTTTATAATCCTGGGCTGCCGCGCAGGTAATGGCATAATGATCCGGCTGATAAGTCTGGATCACCGCTTCTCCCGGAAGCACCCCTCTGCCTGCTCTGCCCACCGCCTGGGTCAGCAGCTGAAATGTCCGCTCTCCGGCACGGTAATCCGATGCGTTTAAGGACAGATCTGCCGCCAGGATCCCTACCAATGTCACCTTCGGAAAATCATGTCCCTTCACGATCATCTGGGTGCCGATGAGCACATCGGCCTCTCCGTTTGAAAATGCTGACAGAATTTTCTCATAGCTGTCCTTCGTCCGGGTAGTATCCGCATCCATCCGAAGCGTCCGCACCCCCGGATACAGTTCTTTCAATTTATCTTCAATCTGCTGGGTACCTGCTTTGAATCCCAGAATATATTTGGATCCGCACTTCGGGCATAGCTTTGGCAAGGGTTGTGTATAGCCGCAATAATGACAGATCAGCCTTCCCCCTTTATGTTCCGAGAGGGAGACATCACAGTGTGGGCATTTCATAACTTCACCGCAGGCACGACAGGATACGAATCCCGCATACCCTCTTCGATTTAAAAACAGGATGGTCTGCTGCCCCTTGCTTAGCCGGTCTGTCATCAGTTCCTGTAACTTCCTGCTGAAAATAGAACGGTTGCCCTCCTTAAGCTCCTGCCTGAGATCCACCGTGTGTACCGTGGGCAGTTCTCCGCCGGTCAGGCGTTTTGTCAGATGGAACAGCCTGTATTCTCCCTTTCCGGCGCGGTAATACGCCTCTAAGGAAGGGGTCGCCGATCCCAGCACTACGCTGGCTTTGTACAGCTTCGCCACTTCCATTGCCGTCTCTCTGGCATGGTATTTGGGAGTACTCTCACTTTTGTAACTGTTCTCCTGTTCCTCATCCATGACGATCAGGCCCAGATTGGGGAATGGGGTAAAAAGTGCGGATCTCGGACCTATGATCACATCGATCTCGCCTGCTTTTGCACGCTCGCACTGATCATATTTTTCTCCGGGAGACAATGTGGAATTCATCACACTGACCCGGTCACCGAATCTCTGATAGAACCGTAGCAGCGTCTGGTAGGTCAGAGCGATCTCCGGGATCAGCACGATCGCCTGGCGACCTCTTTTGATCATCTCGCCGATGAGTTGCATATACACTTCCGTTTTGCCGCTGCCGGTGATGCCATGGATCAGATATGTCTGTCTTCTGCCGGCATCAAAATCCGTAAGCACTTCCGTAACGATGGTCTGCTGTTCCGAGCTAAGTGTATTATGCGTCGTCTCTTCCGCCTGTACCTTCACGGGGTTCCGGTAGCTCTCGGAGCTGACCAGTTTCGCCGCGCCCACTTTTACGATACTGTTTACCGTAGCGGCGCTGACGCCCAATTTCCCGGTGATCCACTCATAGGGAATCGTCTCCTGCTCCGACAGAGCTTTTAACAGTCTGGCCTTTGCCACCTGTTTTTTGCGCTCGCATTCTCCTAAGAGTGACAGAAGCTCCTCTCTATTCATCAGGCGCACCAGCTGTCTGTGCTCCAGTTTCTTCACGGTCTGCTTCGCCGGCAGGACCGTCTTCAGAGCCTGGATCATGGTACAACCGTAATTGCGTCGGATCCAGGCAGCCAGTGCGATCATTTTATCTTCTACACCGGTCTCTTTTTCCGGCAGTCCTGCGATCTCCTTGATCTTCTCCGGAGCGAACTGACACTGATCCCCTATACTGACCACATAACCTTTGATCAGACGGTTTCCATTGCCGAAAGGGATCATAACGCAGGCTCCCGGCTCCAATCTGTCCCGCAGTCTCTCCGGTACCCGGTACTGAAATGTCTTATCCAGTTTTTCATGAGAGATATCTACAATGATATCCGCATATAACGTACGCAATCTGTTTTCCTCTCTGTTCACCGGGATCCCGGAAAACTGTCTTATAGGCCCTGACCCGCTGCCGATCCGGGGATATGTCCCTCTGCCAGGATATCCCGGATCAGATCCCGTTCATCCATGGGATGCTTCACGCCTTTGATCTCCTGGTAGTCTTCGTGCCCTTTTCCCGCCAGTACGATAATATCGCCGGGTTCTCCGTGTTCAATGGCATAAGTAATGGCTTCCTTACGGTCGCAGATCTCTACATATTTTCCGTCCGTCTTCGCCATACCGGTCTTGATATCGTTGATAATATCCTGCGGTTCCTCGAACCGGGGATTGTCGGAAGTAATGATGGTCAGATCCGCCAGCCTGCCGCTGACCTCTCCCATCTCGAAACGACGCTGTCTGGAGCGGTTACCGCCGCAGCCAAACAGACTGACCAGTCTGTGGGGTTCATACTCCCGCAGGGTGGTTAACAGGCTTTCCAGTGCCATGGCGTTATGGGCATAGTCGATCAGCAGAGTAAATTGGTCAGAAACCTTGATCATCTCAATACGACCCTTTACTTTTGCCTGTAACAGTGCCTTTTTGATAGCTTCCTCATCCACCTTAAAATGACGGCAGATGGCAATAGCTGCCAGCGCATTGTACACACTGAATTTGCCGGGCATAGGTACTTCCACAGCAAAATTCATCAGACCGGTCACATGGAAGGTCACTCCCAGTTCTCCAGGTTTGTGCACCAACTGCCGGTTCTCGGTCCGCAGCATGCAGTGCTCTCCCATGCCGAAGCTCTCCAGTGCACAGGTATGTCCCTCCGTCACTGCCTGCCAGTGTTCATCGTCACCGTTAACGATTCCCACCTTGCACTGTTTGAACAACAACCCCTTGCAGTGTAGATATTCCTCAAAGCTTGCATGCTCATTGGGTCCGATATGATCCGGCTCCAGATTCGTAAAAATTCCGTAATCAAATACAAATCCCTGGGTGCGGTGCAACATCAGTGCCTGGGAAGATACTTCCATAACTACCGTATCCAGTCCGGCATCCACCATGCGGGCAAAATATTCCTGCAACAGGTAAGATTCCGGTGTGGTGTTATTTGCATGAATATGTTCGTCTCCGATGATCACCTCGATGGTTCCCACCAGTCCCACTTTATAGCCGGCATTCTCCAGAATGGATTTCACCAGGTAGGTGGTCGTGGTCTTGCCCTTGGTACCCGTGATACCGATGACTTTCAGTTTCTCCGCCGGATGACCGAACCAGGCTGCGGAGATAAATGCCATGGCATATCGGGTATCCGCTACTTTGATCACAGTCACATCCGCATCCGCAGGAAGCTCTATGTCCTTTTGTACCACCAGCACCCCGGCGCCCTGTGCAGCCACCTGTGCGGCAAAATCATGTCCGTCAAAATTGGCTCCGTTAATACAAATGAACAGGCATCCCGGAATGACTTTACGGGAGTCATAGACTACAGCTGTGATCTCCCGCTCCTTTTTTCCGCATACCTGTTCATATTCCAGTTTATCCAAAAGTTCTGTTAATTTTCTATTCATACAGGTGTCCACCTTTCTATACCGATATCGGATATCCCATGGTTATTCCGAAAATCTTTGCATACTACGGTATATTTTACTCTATTTTCCGCAAATGTACCACCTATAATTTTTCGATCCCCATTTTCTCAGTTTTCCGTCACACAATCCGCACCGGTCTCCTGTGTGCGGTTAAAGTTCTGTACAAACCCGATCAGCTGACCGGACAACAGAACGGTGAAGAGGGAATAGCCGATCCGTCTCACCGGGATATAGCTCAAGGACATGACCAGCACGATCAGGTCCGACATCAGGTACACCCACTGGATCTTCCAGCCGGTGGCATGGGAAATGCTCATGGCCAGGGCATCGTCTCCGCTGGGCGCGCCGCCGATCCGGACACACAATCCGGCACCCACACCGACGAACAAGGCCCCCACCAGTGCTGCCACAAGGGGCATGTCCGCCAGTCCGGGCCACAGGTGCGGGAATTGTTCGCATATCTTATACATACCGGAAAATCCCACCGTAGCCAGTGCGGAATAAGCGATGAATTCCTTACCCAACAGCTTCCATCCCAGCACATAGCATAACACGTTCATAATACCTCCGGTTAACGCCGGAGAAATGCCGGTCCAGTGCTCCAGTAACAGGGTTGCCCCCAGTACACCACCCTCGGTAACACCGGAGATGGAGTGTACATGATATAATCCAAATGCCAGAATAAAACTTCCCAATAAGGTTATGGCACATTTTTTTAATGTGATATTTTTCAACGCTTCTTTCCATTCGTGAAGCTGTGATTTCATTTTGTTCATTTTGTAATTTCTGTTCTTTCTATAAATTTGTGTTCGTATCTTTATGATGTCCCGCCTTTGATGCCTACGAATTGTTCCGTGCTGCGCACTCTCACAATTCTACCCTCTATTCGCATATCGTGGGATTATCATTCTTACATTATAACCACGGATATCGGTCTGTCGTCAAGTCTTATTGAAGAATCGAAAAACCCCAGGCTGTTGTACCTAGGGTTTTTCGATTTCTTATGAGGGGGGAGATAGTGAGTTCATCAACTATCTGAAATACATATTACAGAAAAAATATGTACAGAATGTGTACGAATTCTAATTTAATTCTAAAATGAATCTTGAGGTTTTATAAACTCTGAAAAGTCCTACCGGACACCAAAAAGCCTCAGGCATCGTACCTGAGGCTTTCCGGTTTCTTATGAGGGGGGGAGATAGTGAGTTCATCAACTATCTGAAATACATATTACAGAGAAAATGTGTCCATTTTGTGTTCAAAAAATTAAAAAATATGAATGTGATTCTGAACAGTTACGAAACTATCAGCAATAGTTCTGCATGATATACTGCACTTCTGTTCTGCCTTTATAAGTATTCTGGCCAACCTGATATACTACAGACAAAGGGAAATTCCCTCTTCCGGCATAAAGGGCTTCTTCACTTCCGATACCATATTTTTCATTCAAAAAAGCTCCCAGTCGTTCCAGGTCTCCGAAAAACACCAGCGTCTGCGTATTTCCTTCCGGTGTCTTCACCCGGAATCTGGCGCAGGTCTTATTGGCACCCATTTTAAATCCCGCCTGGAAGATCAGATCCTTCTGTGCAAAAAGGGGCTTCGGATTCCCGGTTCCGAAAGGCTCCAATAACGCCAGTTCTCCTGCCAAAGCATCGTCTGCATAGCCCATGGGCATCGCTACATCGATATGTACCCGGGGAATGAAATCATCTTCCATCAGCGTGCACTTTTCATTCAGAGCAGTGCGGAGCGGCTCGATATCTTCCTCCCGCATGGAAAGTCCTGCCGCCAGCTTATGTCCGCCATACTTGGTAAAAAACTGTTTTACCTGGGTCATGGCATCATACATATGGTATGCTTCGATAGAACGCCCGGATCCCTTCACACCATCTTCGCCTTTGGTCAGGATGAATACCGGATGATGATATTTTTCCCTGACTTTTCCGGCAATGATTCCCGCAATACTTTCGTGTACCTCCGGCAGATAGATCACCATGACCTTATCTTCTGTCATATGATGTTCCAAAATATACTCATCCGCTCTTTGAATCCCTTGCACCGTCAGGTTCTTGCGGCTTTCATTTAAGTCTTTCAGTTCTCTCGCCGCTGTCATAGCATCTGCTCTGGTAAAGCTCTGCAAAAGCTCCAGCGCCCTTTTCGCGGTATCCAGTCTGCCCGTAGCATTCAGGCAGGGGCCCAGTACAAACCCCAGATGATAGGCACTTAACCGGTCCGGCGCGATATCATTCACCTCCATCAGAGCTTTCAGACCCTCGTTATATCCCTTTTGGATCCGTTTCAGTCCTTCCTTTACCAGAATACGGTTCTCATCCTTTAACTCCATAACATCGCATACCGTGGAAAGTGCCGCGAATTCCAGCAGCTCATCCTGAATATTTATAAGACCCGGATTTCCGGTCTTCTCCGTGATTGCCTGGATCACCTTCAGTGCCACAACGCCGCCGCAGATGCCGGGAAATGGGTAGGTGTCGTCCGACCTCTTAGGATCCACCACTGCCAGTGCCGGGGGCAGCTGTTCCTTACGCTCTCCGTTTTCTTCTATGTAAGGGATCTCATGATGGTCTGTCACAACCACACGCATGCCCAGGGAATTTGCCAGCTCGATCTGTGGTGCCGCAGCAATTCCGTTATCACAGGTGACGATCATGCCGACGCCTTCCCGCTTCGCCTCTTCGATCAGATGTTCATTCAGTCCATATCCGTCATGGATTCTGTGGGGAATCGCCGTATCCACCTGTGCGCCAAGCATCTGAAACCCTTTGGTCAGGATATAAGACGAGCAGATTCCGTCCACATCATAATCCCCGATGACCCGGATATGCAGACCTTCCTTTACCGCTTTCAGAATCTCCTCCACTGCCCTGTCCATATCTTTTAGCAGCCAGGGAGAGTAGCAGTCCTCCAGTTTTCCATAGAGAAACTTCCGAATCTGGCTCTCTTCCGTCAGATCCCGGTTTCTAAGGATCCTCGCTGTCACCGGACTGATATGAAATTCCTTCGCCCATTTATCAAAATCTGCCTTCTTTGCAGCCACATACCATTTTTCCATGCAGGTTCCCACTTTCGTAATTGTTTTTCCCTGAGACTCACTCCTTAGGTATTATAGCATAAAAAAGACTTGTGCATCTCCTTTTTTATGTATCAGGTAGATTCCCGGATGATCAACGTTGGGAATGTGATATGGGACTGCACATAGAGATTCGGTCTTTTAATCTTCTGCAAAATATATTTCCCGGCCTGCACCCCCATATCGTAGACATCGATGTTCACGACAGAGAGCATAGGCTTCAGTATCTGAGAGAACGGGAAGTCATCAAAGGTAATCACCTTCATTTCCTCCGGAATCAGGATTCCCCTGTCATGAAGGGCATTCACACAGCCGTAGGCGATATAGTTGTCCGCACACACTAACGCATCCGGACGTCTTCTGTTCTCCAGGATCTGCATGGTCATCCGGTAACCGCTGTCACAGACGGATTCTCCTTTTTTCACATATTCTCTGGGCAGTAACACATCATGCTCTTTAAGTACTGTCAGGACTCCGTCCAGACGTCTCGCTGAGATCTGGTCCTCCGGCTTGCCTCCGATAAAAGCCACGGACTGACATCCACGCTCCAGCAGATGCTTCGCCGCCAGTTCTCCCGCCAGTCGGTTATCGATATCGAGCCAGCAGAAATGGCTGTTAAAATTCGGATTACCGATCACAATATGCGGGATCTCATGGGTAAACAGCAGTTCATCCAGTGCCTGGGAGATCACTGACGCATGGATCACAAACCCATCTGCCTGCTTGGTATCCGCTGCATTCCGGATAAATTCCGCACAGTCTCCCGCTGCTATATTCCTGACTACAAGCGTATAGTCCTTCTGTGCCAGCACTTCCTCCAACCCACACAAGATCTCAACATCTGTGGATTGGCAAACCCGGTTCCTTTTCCCAGCTCTGCCACAAATATAATGGTTCGTGCAGACTGCCTGGCGAAATTTTTCGCCCGCAGATTCGGATGATAATCCAGCTCCTCCATAGCTTTTCGTACTTTATCTGCCGTCTCCTGCGAGATCGAATAAGAGCCGTTCATCACTTTCGATACGGTTGCCGTAGAAGTTCCCGCCAGTTTTGCCACATCCTTAATGGTTGCTCCCATCGTTCACCCTCCTCGTGCGATTTTCTCTGAGAATATTTTAATCTCTTGCCCGGATCAGTGCAAATCCTTTTGCTGCCAACTGTCCTTCCTTAAGACCTTCCTGCCAGAGAATCTCTCCGCCCAGCAGTTCTTCAGGAAGGGGGACGTTTTCCTCTTCCATATTCAGAAAAATACGGATACTTTCTATACTGCCATCTTCTTCCTCCAGATATCTTTCATAGCCATACACTCTGCTGCCCGGTTCCGCCAACAGGGTGCGGTACTCTCCTCTCCGCAGGACAGCCTCCTTTTTGCGCAGGGTAATTGCCTTCTGATATAGCAAAAACAAAGGACTGCTCTCATCCAGTGTATCCCAGGGCATGGGTTGTCTGTATTCCTCCTCCAGGATACCGGTCAGTCCCACCTCATCCCCATAGAATACAGAGGGCATTCCGGGGAAAGTCATCTGAAAGATCACCGCCAGGCGAAAGCTTTCTTCATCCCGGCACAACGAGCGGAACCGGCTGACATCATGGCTGTCCAAAAGGTTTAGCTGTGCATAGACTGTCTGCTTACGGTAGCGCATACGCATATCCGTCATGCGGCTGTCAAACTCCCCTGCATCTGCTGTCTGTTCCCCAAAAAATCTCCGGCAGTGCTTACGGAAATCATAATTCATCGTAGAATCAAACATGGTTCCATCCAGCCAGTGTGCCGCACTCTCCCATACTTCTCCGATGAGAATAGCATCGGGATTCACACTTTTTACGCTCTCTCTGAATTTTCTCCAGAAGCCGTCATTGATCTCACTTGCCACATCCAGCCGCCACCCATCGATATGGAATTTTTCCACCCAATAGCGTCCCACTTTGCAGAAATATTCTGCGGCCTCCGGTGTTGTATGCTCTAAAAGACTTCTTAATCAAGCGGTTGGGAAGTCTCTTAGAACACACAACCTAAAACCGAAGAAAGGAGCGCAAGTTATGAGAAAAAATGAGAAAATCACAGCTCTGTACGAACGACTGAGCCGTGATGACTTTGGCAAAGATGATGACCAACAGCGTGAGAGCAATTCCATTTCCAATCAAAAGGCTATGTTGGAGGAGTTCGCCGCACGGCAGGGCTTTACGAACATTGTCCATTTCACGGACGATGGCATTAGCGGCACTTGCTTTGTTGAGGTAAGATAACGTAACCTTTTTTGCAGAGGGTGTTATCTTACCTCTTTTTGATGTATGTTAGATAGCATAACTCTTTACGTCGGCTCCAATCTGTCTGAAATAGGAGATACTTTCAGTAGGCTTGTCGCCTGTATCAACTCTGCCGACAAAGCTATAAAAGATTTCGATTTTGCGGGTGTTCGTTTCCTTATCCAGTTCGTGAATAAGAATGCGGTCAATAAATTCATGGACGTTTTCGTAGGTCAGTTCGGTAATGGCGGTGTATTTGCGTACCAGTGCGACAAACCTTTTCACGTCCGCGCTGCGCTCGGTGGCGTTGTCAATTTCCTGTGACAGTTCCGCAATCCTCCGGGTCAGCGTCTTTTTTTCTTCGTCATAGCCGGAAGTCAGAAAAGCAAATTGTTCATCTGAAAGTTTCCCTAAAGCGTTGTCCTCATAGAGCTTGCGGAACAAGATATTCAGCTCGCTAATCCGGCTCTGCGCCTTGTCAAGCTCTTTCCGTTGCTGCGTCAGCGTCTTTTGTACTGCCTTTGCGCTGCACTCGTTGGCGGTTTCGATAAACTCCTGTTCATGCTCTTTCACATAGGACAATACCCTTTGTAAATCGGCAAGGACAAGTTCTTTAAGGACGCTCT
>ERZ833515.975-NODE-975-length-21996-cov-25.346930_pt1 | contig 21996 bp, 14 predicted proteins | sample MGYA00519949_ERZ833515 | MGnify/ENA primary metagenome ERZ833515 (study PRJEB31850, sample SAMEA3708741) | human gut metagenome | biome: human gut; feature: human-associated habitat; material: faeces | place: China | collected 2014 ...
TGCAGGCAGAGCATTTTGCTGTTTTTCACGGCTCCTGATTGGCTAAAATGTCAAAAATAATACCATATATTGACAATTCTGTAAAAATGCACTATACTGGACCCATCGAGGCAGACCACGAAGTCCTTGTATATGAAAATGTTCAGGATAACAGCATATTTGCGATATGCAATTCAACGCTGCTGCTGTTGCATTAAAAAGTTGAATTGCTATAAAACAGGTATTACAGGCACACGGCCTGTAATGATAAACATTATATGTTCGCGCATGTAGTGATTTATCTCACATAGTCTGAGGGCGAGGTTCCGCAAGGGACCTCGCCCTTGGGCTTTTTATAGGCGCTGGGCTATTGACATTGGAGAGCGATTCATCTATAATCGAGGTGCAGACCAGCCGAAGAGGTATGGACTGGAAAATTATGGGAACTCAAAAACGCAAAAACTACCCATTTTAAGATGCTCTAAAAGACGAAAATAACGCCGAAATATAAGAAAAATGATGCATCTGCATTGTTTTTGAGAGAATGAATAAAAACGTCGGATTGCATCAGAATGCGTTAGAAAATGTCGGACTGCCCGCCCCAGCCTGAGAAGGCCGAAGCGGGTGGTCCGTTTTTATCTTTTGTATTCTGGAAGTTCTGGCGCTTGACAATCCGCGTACGACTGCCTATAATAAAGATAAGGAAAGGCGCTATCCGTGCAAACGGCTAGCTCCTCACCAGTCAAGCATTACAAAAGTAATGACCGCCACCGGATTGGGAGTCTTGGGCGGTCATTTCTTTTTGTGCTTTTTCCTTTTGCTGCCATAAGAATCATCCTTTTTCCGGTCGTCCATCAGATGTACAACACTTACGAGAAGCGCCAACAGTGCGATGATCGTCTGGAAAAGCAATAGAATTTCCGATGTAGTCATAAGGCATCCCTCCCTTCGCCGTGAGCGTCGGGAGCGGAACTCCAAAAAGTTGCCCTCCCGCGCTTGCTTTGCTCCGAAGAGCAAGACAGCGAGACCGGTGAGGAGCAATAGCCGCCTGCGTTTGGTTGGACAGCGCCTTTCTGCTAAGAGGATACCATAAAAACCGACAAAAAGCAACGCCGCACGATGCATATCCGCGCGGCGCTGGAAGCGGGATCTGAAAAGCAGTATGAGTACAGAAAAGCTCCGGGAACCAATAGTTTCCCGGAGCTTTTGTATTATTTTTAAGGAAAATTACTGCTCGTTCTTGATTTTGGAAGCCGGCATCTTCTTCATGGCGGCGGAGTCCAGAGCGTGGGGCAGCTGGGCGCCATAGGACTGAAGGCTGTCCTGCAGCTCGCCGCTCTTCATGTCGGAGAGGGCCTGTGCACGGAGGCTGTCCAGCGTGTCAGCGTCCAGCGGGTCGAGACGGACGAGCATCATCAGCGCATAGCTGGAATACTGCACCGCAGCGGCCTCGCCGGGCTTGAGGGCGCGGACGGCGTCGGCGGTGCCTTCCTCGGAGAAGGTGGAATCGATGTTGTCAGAACCCAGCAGGGCAGTGGAGAGGGAAGACGCGTCGGAAGAGGGCTCACCGTCCAGCACAGCGTAGATGTCGGGCAGGGCAGCGGCAACGGCGGCGCTGAAAGCAGAGGTCTGGGCGCTGGCCCCATCGGGGATGGCCGCGTTGCAGCTCTCGGCGGCGGTCTGAGCCAGCTCGAGCATCTGGGCGCTCTGGGCGTCATCAGCAAAAGCGAAGGTGCTGGTGTTGTAGAGCGGCACGACCACATAGCGGATGTAGACCATCTCGTCCTCGAGGTGGCTGGTCAGCTCTGCGTCGGAGACGGGGGTCTCGCCGTCGGTGCCGTAGCACATCTCGAGCAGGTCGTTGCTCTTGATGAGGATGCGCTCAAACCGCTTGAGGGTGTCGAGGCCGATGCCGTTGGCCTTGTAGAGGTCGCCGTTCTGCTCCATCAGCTGGGAGGCGTAGCTGTCGGCCTGCATCTCCTCGTCGGGGGTCAGAACGCCGCCCAGCTCATCGAAACGGGTCTCGATGGCGGCGTAGGACTCGAGGTTTTCCATTGTCTTCTGGGCCACATAGTCGCTGACCACGGCGGTCTCGCCGGTGGCGTCATCGACGGTGATGGTGGCCTTGAGGAAGCTGGACACCTTGGCGGCGTCCTGGTCGTCGGAAGCGAGGTCGGCGGCGGTCTGGTAGGCATCGAACTGGGCCAGCAGATAGAGGCCGGAAGAGATGTCCACGTTACCGATGGTGCCTACGGAATCCGGAGTGGAGAGGCTGCAGCCCACGAGGCCGACGGCCAGAGCGAGGGCGCAGACGAGCGCGATGAATTTCTTCTTCATAAGTGTACTCCTAGTGAAATTTATTTTTTGCCGGTGTTTTCTTCCGGCGGGGCAGCAAGGATGTCGGCCATCGCCTTGAGGATGCTTTGCAGCAGTTCCAGCGGCTTTTCGTCGGGTTGGAGAGTCACCGAGAGGTAGGGCTTGGTGCCGGCTCCTGCCGTCACCCGGCCATTGAAAGCGATGAGCAGGCCGCGTATCATGGCCACGTCCAGCGTCTCCACCTGTAACAGCAGGGTATCCTTCTTCTGGGTGACTTCATAGACGCCCACGGCGGCGGCCTGGACCCGCACCAGCGAGACGTTCACGAGGTCGCTGACGGAGGGCGGCGGGTCGCCGTAGCGGTCGATGAGTTCGTCCAGCACGTCGGCGGCATCCTCGGGGGTCTGGATGGCGGCGATGCGCTTGTAGGCCTCGATGCGGCCCGGGCCGTCGGCAATATACTTCTCCGGGATGAAGGCGTCCACCCGCAGGTCCACGAGGCATTCGCTCTTGTCCCGCTGGATGGGCTCGCCCTTGGCCCGGGCGATGGCCTGACCCAGCATCTTGACGTAAAGGTCATAGCCCACGGCCTCCATGTGGCCGTGCTGGCTGTGGCCCAGCAGACTGCCTGCGCCGCGAATTTGTAAGTCGCGCATGGCGATGCGGAAGCCGGAGCCGAAGGCTGTGAACTCCCGGATAGCCGAAAGCCGCTTCTGGGCGATGTCGGTGAGGGTCTTGTCCCGCCGGAAGGTGAAGTAGGCGTAGGCTTTCCGGCCCGAGCGGCCCACGCGGCCCCGGATCTGGTACAGCTGGGCCAGACCCATCCGGTCGGCGTCCTCGATGATGAGGGTGTTGCAGTTGCGCACATCAATGCCCGTCTCGATGAGGGTGGTGCAGACGAGGATGTCGATCTCGCCGTTCAGCAGATGCTGCCAGACAGGGTTCAGCTCTTCCTCGGTCATCTTGCCGTGGGCAATGCCCACCCGCGCCCCGGGTACCATCTGGCTGACGTGGGCGGCGCAGGACTCGATGTTGTCCACCCGGTTGTGCAGGTAGTAGACCTGACCGCCCCGGGCCAGCTCCTTTTTCATGGCTTCGGCAAGGATGACGTCATTGTACTCGAGCACGAATGTCTCCACCGGCTGGCGCTCGATGGGCGGCTGCTCGATGGTGGAGAGGTCGCGGATGCCGCTCATGGCCATGTTCAGGGTGCGGGGGATGGGGGTGGCCGAGAGGGTCAGCATGTCCACGCCGATGAAGTTCTCTTTCAGCTTCTCCTTGTGCTTGACGCCGAAACGCTGCTCCTCGTCGATGATGACAAGGCCCAGGTCGTGGAAGCGGACATCCTTGGAGAGGAGGCGGTGGGTGCCGATGACGATGTCCACGCTGCCGGCCTGCAGGCCCCGCAGGGTCTCTTTCTGCTGCTTGGCGGTGCGGAAGCGGGAGAGCAGCCCGACTTTCACCGGGAACGCCTCCATGCGGGAGATGATGCTGTTGTAGTGCTGCCACGCCAGCAGGGTGGTGGGGGCCAGAATGGCGCACTGCTTGCCGCCCATGACGCACTTGAAGGCCGCGCGGAAGGCGACCTCCGTTTTGCCGACGCCCACGTCGCCGCAGAGCAGGCGGTCCATAGGCCAGCCCTTTTCCATGTCCTTTTTGATCTCGGCGGTGGCGGTGAGCTGGTCGTCCGTCTCGTCGTACTCGAAGCGGGACTCGAAATCGCTCTGCCACTCGCCGTCGGCGGGGAAGGCGTAGCCTGTGGCCTGACGGCGGCGGGCGTAGAGCTCGATGAGCTCCTGGGCCATCTCTTCGGTGGCCTTTTTGACCTTGGCGCGGGTGCGCTGCCACTCGGTGCCGCCCAGCTTTGCAAGCTTCACCTTTTCCTCGTCGCCGGGGGCGGTGTAGCGGCTCAGCAGATCGAGCTGAGTCACCGGCACATACAGCACGTCGGAGCCGGAATACTGGATCTTCAGGTAATCTTTTATCGCGCCCTGCACCTCGAGACGCTGGATGCCCGCATACATGCCGATGCCGTGGCTCTGGTGAACCACATAGTCGCCGGGCTTGATGTCCGAGAGGCTGGACAGGGCGTTTTTGTTCTTCTTGCGCTTTTTGTTCTCGGCGGCCTCGTCGTCCAGACCGTGACGCCGGGACGAGATGACCGCCACGCGGGCGAACGGGAAGGTGCAGCCCGCCGTGAGGTGGCCGGGCAGTACCTGAACCAGACCTTTCGCGGGCCGGACGTCCCGGCTCATGCTGACGGCATAGCCCTTGTCAGCCAAATCGCGGGTGAGGGCCGCTGCACCCTTGGGCGTGCCGGCGAAAAGGGCCACGGCGTACCCCTGCTGGATCAGCGGGTCGAGGTCTTCCCGCAGGGAAGCGAGGTCGCCGCCCCAGTTGGGAGCCGCGAAGGCCTCGGCGTTGATGAGGTCTTTCAGCTTGAACTCGTTCATGCCCCGCAGGAAGTTCTCGCAGAGCAGGGTGCTCTGGTCCTGCGCCGCAATGGCGAGGTCGTCCATGGTCTGGTAGAGCACATCGAGACCGGGGCAGATGACGCCCTCCTCGAGCAGGCCGGTCAGCTCTTCGCTGCGGCGGAACTCGGTGGCTTTCTGGGCGTCCCGGATGCCGCCCACCTCGTCGAGGATGAAGATGGGGCTGCTCAGGTGGTCCAGCAATGTGGCGGGCGTCTCGTACCGCAGACCGTAGTATTTGTCCATAGCCTCGGGCATGACGCCGCTGTCCAGCTGGGCGAGGTCGGACTCCATGGCCTTTTCGAGGGCGGTGCGGCGCTTGCCCCGGGCTTTCTTCTGGGCGGCGCGAAGGGCCTCCGCCGTGTCGGCGGTGCTGCCGAACAGCACCTCACGGGCGGGGGAAAGATAGATCTTTTCCAGCGCACCGTCCCGCCGCTGGGTCAGCAGGTCGAAGGAGGCGAGAGAGTCTATCTCGTCGTCCCAGTACTCCACACGGGCGGGCTGGCGCATATCGGGGGCGTAGATGTCCACGATGTCGCCCCGGACGCTGAACTGTCCCGGGCCGTCCACCTGACTTCGCCGCACGTATCCGGCGGCGAAGAGCCGCTCCACCAGCGCTTCGCGGTTGTAGACCATGCCGGGCTTGAGGGTGAGGGTGTTCTTCTGGAACTCATCCTGCGGCACAGTGTATTGGAGCAGGGCTTCGGCGGGGACGCAGACGGCGTTCAGCCGTCCGCCCGCCAATGCGCCCAGCACCGACAGACGCCGGTACTCGTACTCGCGGCCCGCGCCCTCGACGGGACGGAGCATGAAGTCCCGGGGCGGGAACACCGCCGCCGAGAGCCCCAGCGTCTTGAGGTCGTCGGCAAAATGGGTGGCCTCGGCCTCGCCGGGGGTGACGACGCAGAGGATGCGGCCCGTGTCCTTCTGGAGCGCGGCGTAGAGCAATGCCCGGCCTGCCGGAGGCAGACCGAACAGCGCCGCCGGGCCGGGGGAGGCGAGGCTGGCCGCTGTCTTCTGGTATTCAGGGGTGTTTTTCAGGAGCGCTTCGTACATGGTGGACCTCCTTTCTAGTGAAGATGGACGTAATAGCCTCTCCCTTTGGGAGAGGTGTCACCGCAGGTGACGGAGAGGGCAAGCTCGGGGCGAAAGAGCTGCCATACAGCGATAAGCAGACTCTTTGTCAGAGGGATGTTATCGCTGTGTCAGTGCTTTTTGTCAGCGGCCTTGCCCTCTCAGGCGCTTCGCGCCAAGGCCGGGTTGCGGCTCCCAGCGTCTGCCTCGCTGTTGCTCACATCCTGCTGGCCGCTGCCCCAACAGCTCCTCCCTGTTTCCGCCACTGGCGGCGGTCGTCGCCGTTGCCCCCTCGACAAACGCCCCCAACTCTCCTATAATAAAATCATCCCAACGAAAGGCGGTGTCCCCATGCGTTTCCTTCACCTCTCCGACCTGCATCTGGGCAAGCGGGTCTGCGAATTCTCCATGCTGGACGACCAGCGCTACATTTTAGAGCAGGTCCTCTCCCTGCTGGACGCCCGGCCCGTGGACGGCGTTCTGCTGGCAGGCGACCTCTACGACAAGCCCGTGCCGCCCGCCGAGGCGGTGCGGCTGCTGGACTGGTTCCTCACCGAGCTTGCGGCGCGGGGCCTGCCCGTTTTTGCCGTCAGCGGCAACCACGACTCGGCAGACCGCATCGCCTTCGGCGCACAGCTGCTGGCAGGGAGCCGGGTGTACGTCAGCCCGGTCTTCACCGCACCGCCCGCGCCCATCACCCTGACGGACGAATACGGCCCGGTGGACATCTGGCTCCTGCCCTTTTTGAAGCCTGCCGCCGTGCGGCATGTCTTTCCGGACGAGAAGATCGAGAGCTATAACGACGCCATCGGCTGTGTGCTGAACGCCTGTACACCCGACCCCGCCCGCCGGAACGTGCTGGTGGCCCACCAGTTCGTGGCCGGGGCGGCGGTCTGCGAGAGCGAAGAGCCCAGCGTGGGCGGGGTGGACAGCATCGACGTCTCCCTCTTCGAGGGCTTCGACTATGTGGCTCTGGGCCACCTCCACAGTCCCCAGAAGGTGGGGCGGGACACCGTCCGGTACGCAGGCAGTCCCCTCAAATATTCCTTCTCCGAGGCCCATCAGCACAAAGCCGCCCTCTTCGTCACCCTGGGCGAAAAGGGCAGCGTCCGCTTCGAGGCCGCGCCTCTCACCCCCCGGCACGACCTGCGGGAGCTGCGGGGCAGTTACATGGAGCTCACGGACCGCCGGGCCTACGACGGCACGCCGACAGACGACTACCTCCACATCACCCTCACCGACGAGCAGGACGTTCCCGACGCGCTGGCCCGGCTGCGGGTCATCTACCCGAACCTCATGCGGCTGGACTACGACAACCGCCGCACCCGGGCCGCTGAGACGCCCGACGCCGCTGCCCGGGCCGAGAGCAAAACGCCCCTCGAGCACTTTGCGGCCTTTTATGAAGCCCAGAACGGCCAGCCCCTCTCCGACGAACAGGCGGCGTTCTGCCGATCGCTCATCGAGGACATCTGGAAGGAGGACGAAGCATGAGGCCCCTGAAACTGACTCTGTCGGCCTTCGGGCCTTATGCCGCCGAGACCGTTCTGGACCTCGCCCAGCTGGGCAGAGGCGGGCTCTACCTCGTCACCGGCGACACCGGCGCGGGCAAGACCACCCTCTTCGACGCCATCACCTACGCCCTCTACGACCATTCCAGCGGCGGCGTCCGGGAAGGGGCCATGCTCCGCAGCAAGTACGCCGAGCCCGGCACCCCCACCTTCGTGGAGCTGGAATTCGAGGTGCGGGGGCAGCGCTGCACCGTCCGCCGCAACCCCGAATACCTCCGCCCGAAAGCCCGGGGCGAGGGCTTTACCACCGAAAAGGCCGACGCCTGCCTCACCTACGCCGACGGCCGCCCGCCCGTCACCCGGGCCAAGGACGTCACCGCCGCCGTGGTGGACATCATCGGGCTGGATTACAACCAGTTCTCCCAGATCGCCATGATCGCCCAGGGGCAGTTCACCCGGCTGCTCAACGCTTCCACCGAGGAGCGGAGCAAGATCTTCCGCAAGCTGTTCCGCACCCAGCCCTACCAGCGTCTCCAGGAGCGGCTGCAGGCCGAGAACGCCGCCCTCACCCGCCAGCGGGAGGAGCAGAGCGTCCGCATCGGGCAGCTGCTCTCCGGCCTGAGCTGGGCCGAGGGGGACGCCGACGAAGCCGTTCTGGACGCGCTGGCCCCCCTCTGCGAGGCGGGCGGGCAGGCGTCGCCGGAAGGGGTGCTGCCCCTTCTGGACGCCCTGCTGGCCGGGCAGGAGCAGGCACTGAGCGCCGCCACCGCCGCCCGGACTGAAGCCGAGGCAGAGCTGGACAAGCTTCAGCAGACGCTGGGCCGAGCCGAACAGGCCGAAAAGCTCCGCCTCAAGCTGACCGCCGCGCAGGCCCGTCAGGACGCTCTGCGGCCCGTTCTGGACGCCGCCGAGGCCGAAGCGGCCCGCCACGCCGGAGATGCCGCCGCGCTGGACGCGCTGGCCGGAAAGCTCGAGCGGGCGAAAGCCGACCTCGCGGCCTTCGACGGGCTGGACAGCCTCGAAAAGAAGCTTTCTGCCGCCCGGGACGCCGCCGCCCTCGAGAACGCCAGAGCTGAAAAGCGCCGCGCCGCCCTCGGGCAGCTGGACGGAGAACTGACCGCTTTGGAGCAGAGCCTCGCCTCCCTTGGGGGCGCGGAGGCCGAGAACGTGAGCCTCGAGGCCCGGGCCGAACAGCTGGCCCGGCGGGAGACGGCCCTCGCGCAGCTGGCCCAGAGCCTCGCCGAGGGGCAGCGCCGGGGGCAGGCCGCACGGCAGGCCCAGGAGCGTTATCTTCTCGCCGACGGCGCAAAGGAGCGCGCCCACGCCCTCCGCGACCACCTCGAGCGGGCCTTTCTCAACGCGCAGGCGGGCCTGCTGGCCGAGGGGCTGACGGACGGCACCCCCTGCCCCGTCTGCGGCAGCACCCATCACCCGAAGCGGGCCGTTCTGCCCGCCGAAGCCCCCACGCAGGCCCGGGTGGACGCGGCCAGACAGTCCGCCGATGAGGCCGACCGCGCCGCACAGGAAGCCAGTGCGGCCGCCGCCAAGGCCGTGGCCGCAGACCGGGAGGCCAAAGCCACCCTCCGCCGGGACGCCGAGGCCCTGCTGCCGGAGCGGTTCACCTCGCCGGAGGGGCCGGTGAAGCTGACCGTCTCGCTTCTGAAGACGGCTCTGGCCGAAGAGAGCGAGGCCCTGCACGCCGCACAGGAAGCTCTCGACAAGGCTCATAAGCAGAATGCCGCTGCCCTCGCCGCCAAGGCCCGGCAGGAGGACGAGCGGCAGAAAAAGACCGCCCAGCGCTCTGCCCTCGAGGCCGAGGCACGGGCTTCCGCCGAGGAAGCCGCCCGGCAGTCTGCCTCCGCCAAGGCTCTGGAGGCCCAGTGTGCCGAGGCTCGGGCCGCTCTGCCCGCCGCCGACCGGGAAGAAGCCCGCCGGGCGCTGGCCGGGCTGGAAAACGAGCGCTGCGCCCTCCGGGCCGGGATGGACGCCGCCGCGTCGGCTCTGGCCAAGGCCCGGCAGGACTACGCCGCTGCCGAGGCCGCTGTCACGGCCCTGACGGCCCAGCAGACGGAGGCGGACGAGGCCGCCGACCTGCCCGCCCTCGAATCCCAGCGGGACGCTCTGACGGCCCGGCGCACCACTCTCGCGGCTCAGGAAAAGGCCCTGACGGCCCGCCTCCTGCCCAACCGGAAGGCCGCTGACCTCTACCGTCAGCACGCCGCCGCCCGGGCGGAGCTGGAACGCCGCTGGCAGTGGGTGAACGCTCTCGCCTCCACGGCGGGCGGCACCCTCAGCAGCAAACAGAAGATACGCCTTGAGGCTTACATCCAGATGAACTACCTCGACGCCATCCTCGTCCACGCCAACACCCGCCTCATGCAGATGACCGCCGGGCAGTACGAGCTGGAGCGGGTGGGCGCCGAGAACCAGCGCAGCCAGTCCGGCCTCGACCTCGGCGTCATCGACCACTACAACGGCACCCGCCGCAGCGTCAAGACCCTCTCGGGCGGCGAGAGCTTCAAAGCCTCACTGGCGCTGGCGCTTGGCCTCTCGGACGAGGTCCAGAGCGCAGCAGGCGGCATCCGGCTGGACACCCTCTTCCTTGATGAAGGCTTCGGCTCGCTGGACGACGAGAGCCTTGAGCAGGCCATCCGGGTCCTCGTCGGCCTCACCGAGGGCGACCGCCTCGTGGGCATCATCTCCCACGTCGCCGCGCTCAAGGAGCGCATCGACAAACAGGTGGTCGTAAAAAAGGCCCGCAGCGGGGGGAGCACGGTGGAGGTCCTTGTGTGACCGCTTTCCTTCTCTTCCTCATCGCCTGCCTTCTCAGGGCCGCGTCTTTCAGAAAGTCTTTTGCCTGCCCAGTCCCTTTTCCACACCCCGAGGCCCCTCTGGCCCCGGGGTGTTTTTGTATATTTTGCATAAAAAAAAAAGAAAAACTTCGTTTTTTTGACGTTTTTCCCATTTTTTCTTGACATCAACTAGTAATATCTCTTATTATGGTATTACCAACTCCCCACGGGGGCTGGAGAATACTACCGATCTGCTTTGAAGGAGGAACTGTAATGAAATTAACAAAAAAGCTGCTGGCCATGGCCCTTGCCGGAGTGATGCTGCTCACCATCCTCACCGGCTGCAGCGGTGGAAAAACCGGCGACCGGCTGGCGGAGGAGTATATGGCCACTTTCCTCAGCGAGAACCTTGGTTATAAGGACGTTCCCATCACCCACGATGTCCCTGAGATAAAGACCGTTGCTGATATGTTTGATGCCTCCTGGTTGAACGAAAACAACGGCAAGTGGAACATTTCTTCTACTGATGCGAGTTACACAGCCCTTCGGAACATTTTTAGCAAATACAGCAGCGGTTATACCGTGAATCTTTACGCCTGCGAGGTGGACAGCAAGCAGAGCGAGCTCAACCAGACCATGCGTGTTATGTCCACTATTTTTTACGGACTGTCGGTTTATAGGTTCTCTGTCACGCCTCCCTCCCCTGCACCGCTAACCGCCATCCAGTGCGCCACCCGGCTTGTAACAAGAGGGGACAAGAGCTACCGCATCGCCGTATTTATTTTTGATCATACCGTAGGTTAACAGCCTGCGTGAACACAGGGAGGAATAACGATGAAAACTATGAAAAAGATTCTTGCCTTCGCCCTTGCCGGGGTGATGGCACTGGCCCTGCTTACAGGCTGCGGCACCGGAAGCTCGGCCTCCCACAAGAGCATTGCAAAGGCTATGGCGGATTATGACAATGGCCATGAGCGTAAGACGACCATTACCTATACCTCCTCTGCCGAACTGGATGCCCTGCTGCAAACGTGGGCAGCGAACCCCAAATTTGAAACCATTGTCGAGAAGGTTTACAACGGCGATACACTTTCATCTTCCGATATTCCGGACGGCGTTGTCGTCCCCAATGATAAGGTCGTCTACCTCTACTGCGGCAAGTACGACAAGGATGCCGGAAAGCAGGCCATCAACCTGAATGCATGGGGCCACTACACCCATATCGGCAGCAATTCGACTCTGGCCGATGAACGCCAGATCGGTCTGATCACCACCAGCTTTACGGACACCAATGGCAAAAAGGTCAAGGTCCGGTTTGCCGTGGTGGTATCGGGCCCCAAATCGTAACACAGCGCAGCACCTCTCCCCCCGGAGCCCCGGGGGGATTTTTTTGTGCATGATCGACCCTGCCGCCGGGCATCCTAGGGGCGGAGGTGTTTTTTATGGAATCTCTGACGCCCTTCATCCGCCATGAGCTTGAGGATGCGCCCGGGCCGAGCGGCCCGCCGGAGGAGACGAGCAGCGTGGTCAGCCCGCCTTTGGGCGCGATACCCGGTCAGCCGCCCGTCACGGAACCGCCAAAGCCGGGTCGCGGCTCCCAGCAGCCGCCGTCGCAGCCGGACGGCCCGGATGTACAGCTCCCGCCGCCGGAAGTCCCGCAGCCCCGTCCGGACTGCGGCATCCCCATGACCGACGGAACCCCGGCCGCCTGCCGGCAGAAGAATGCCGCCGAGTATCTGGCCGGGCGGTCGCCGGGGGTGATGGCCCAGTACGGCGGCGGGCTTTTCGGGGCCGAGCAGCATCTTCACAGCCGCGAACCTGCGCCCGACGAAGACAAGAGCGGCGTTTTACAGCTGGTAGAGTGGCGCGAAGAAGCGCCTTACGGTTGAAAGAGATGTAAAATTCAGAAATTATTTTCCAATTACCTGTTGAAATCTTTGCGCACTTCTTTTATTATGGTAGCAAACAAAGCAAAGGCAGGTAATGCACTATGGCAGAAATCAAATACGAGATCGTTGAACGCATCGCAGTCCTCGGAGAGCGTCCCCGCGGCTGGGAGCGCCAGCTCAACCTCATCAGCTGGAACGAAGGCGAACCCAAGTACGACATCCGCGACTGGTCCCCGGACGGCACCCGCATGGGCAAAGGCATCTCCCTGAGCCACGACGAGCTGGCCATCCTGAAGGGCATCCTCGAGGATATGGAGCTGTAAGATGACGGACCGCGAGGAATTTCTGGAGATATTCCGCACCCACGTCACCCGGCCCGGCAGCGAGAAGCTGCTGGACTGGATGGACAGCAAGACGGACTTCTTCTCCGCGCCGGCGTCCACCCGCTTCCACGGGGCCTGCGAGGGCGGGCTGTGTGCGCACAGCCTGAACGTCTACCGCGTGCTCCACGGCACCTTCTTCACGCCGGACGAGGACAGCGAGGAGACCTTCGCCATCTGCGCACTGCTCCACGACCTGTGCAAGGCCAACTTCTACAAAAAAGGCACCCGCAACGTGAAGAACGAAGCGACGGGCCAGTGGGAGAAAGTCCCCAGCTACAGCGTGGAGGACATGTTCCCCTACGGCCATGGCGAGAAAAGCGTCTTCCTCATCGAGCGGTTCATGAAGCTGAAGGTGGAAGAAGCCGTGGCCATCCGCTGGCACATGGGCGGCTTCGACGACGCCGTCCGGGGCGGCAGCTTTGCCCTGTCGGGGGCCTTCGAGAAGTACCCTCTCGCCGTCAAGCTCCACATCGCCGACCTCGAGGCGACCTATCTGCTGGAACAGCGGTAGCCCTCTCAGTCTCGCTTCGCTCGCCAGCTCCCCCAGAGGGGGAGCCTCTGGCGTGTCGGCCAGGCCCACGCTGGACGAGCAAAGTTTCTTTATATCAAAAACAGGAGTGCCCTGCTACAGAGGGCAGCAGCTTCGGAACAATGTTCCTTGTCAAGCTGCTGCTAATCTCTGTAGCAGGGCACTCTTTTTTGCGTTATATTGAGCTTTCAGCAGGCAGTAGGAAGTGACCCGGCCTGCCAAAGCCTCTCCTACAAGGAGAGGTGGCACGCCGTAGGCGTGACGGAGAGGTTGTACAAAGACGAGCCTGCCCTCTGTAGCAAGGCCCGCCCTTTTACGCCATATTACGCCTCAGGCGTCTAGTAGGAAGTTGACCGACCTGCCAAGGGCTCCCCCTTTGGGGGAGCTGGCATCGCGCAGCGATGCCTGAGAGGGCTATTCACGCCGAAAACACCACGATTCGCGCAGATTTTATTTACATTCTCTGAATTTTTTGGTAAGCTTGTATCGAAAAAAGGATGATTCTTCAAAAGATGAACCGACCAAAGGAGGACAGACTATGAGACTGAAAAGCGCACTCCGGCGGGGCGTGGCCGCCGCCGTCATCGCGGGCATCGTGGTGAGCTCCGGCATCCCGGCCTATGCGGCCCGGTGGAACATCGCCGACGGCGACATCACCGTGAGAGCGGACGAGGCCGAAGGGACAAACAGGGTGTCACAGGGGAAGAATGTGGATGTGAAGGACACCGACACCGTCATCACCGGCGAGTCGGATAAGAACACCGTCACCATCGACACCTCCGGCGGCAAAGTGGACGTCACCTTCGACGACCTGAAAATTGACGTCAGCGGCAAGACCGAGGGGGATGGCAGCGATGACGGCCCTGCCCGGGAGAGCAAAGCCGCCGTCACCGTGCAGGGCGGCGGCGATGCCACCATCGAGCTGGACGGCAAAAACGAGCTGAAGAGCGGCGGCTATCATGCGGGTCTTGAGAAGAACGATGAAATGTCTGAAGATGGCGAAACCATCTCTGGCAAGCTGACCATCAAGGACGACAACGACACCAAAGGCTCCCTCACCGCTGAGGGCGGCGACGGCGGCGCAGGCATCGGCGGCGGAAAGGAGAGTACCGGCAGCGGCATCACCATCCAGGGCGGCGCGGTCAAGGCTGTGGGCGGGAGCAACGCGGCAGGCATCGGCGACGGTGCAGGCCGCGCGTCGGGCGACACCGACGACCCGAATCCGGGAGACCTCTACATCTGCGGCGACGCCGAGGTGACGGCCAAGGCGGGGAGCCAGACGACGGACGCCAAGGCCCCGGCCATCGGCGGAAAGTACGGCGAGATACCCACAGAGAACCTTTCTGACGAGGAACACAAGGTGACGGGAGGACGATTGACCCGTCTGAACGCGGACGGCACCGTGATGGAGGGGATGGGCTACGACTACACCTCCACCCCCACGCCCCAGCCGGACGACGACGAGGACGACGACGATGATGACGTCCCGCCCCCGGCACAGGAGAATGCCCCCGAACCCCTGCCCGGCGGCATGGTGGTCAAGGGCTTCTTTTCCAGCCGGGTCACCATCCAGCAGCTGGACCTTTCGGGGGTCACGGAAAGCGGCATCGGCCCCATGGTCGGCAGCGTAAAGGCCTCCGACGCCGGAGAGGATCTCACCTCGAGGGGTGCGGTGCTTATTGAGAGCGCCGCCCCCCGCTCCACCGTCACCACCGACATCCCCAGCCTCCGGGAGGACGGCGTGGAGGACATCTTCTTCCGCTATGAGGACACCATGACCCACTATAGCGTGGACAAGATGGCCGACGCGGCGGGCGAGGACGCTGACGTGGAGCTGAAGCAGAACAGGGAGGACATCAGCCTCCGGCTGGACGGCGAGACGCGGGACGACCTGTCGGAGCGCTATCTGGAGTGGGTGCCGGTGCAGACGCCAGAGCCGCAGGAGCGGCTGATATTGACCCACGAAGGGGTAGAGCAAAAAACGAGTGAAGAGCTCAGACGTGAACGCGAAGAGGCTAGACGTGAACTGGACGAGTCCCTGAGGCAGGAGAGAATCTTCCAAATCGAGAAAAGAGACGACCTCCCGAGTTTGGATTGGTGGCTCGAGCCTGCGAGAGAGGAAACGCCGGGGATGCTTGACGAGTCACTGAAACAGCTGGCTTCCCGATTTGAGGACATCGCTCCCGAGGAGGATAAGAAGCCACTGCTCGTTCTGGTCGAACCCTCCGGCACGGAGCGCAAAAAGTATACCGATCCGTTGGAGAGTGACCTGCGGCGCTATACCGACCTTAGTGACGACTGGGACGACCAGCCGGATACCCAGGGTGAGATAAAGCTCTGGATACCGGAGGATTTGGAGAAGGCCAAACTCTGGATACCGGAGGACTTGGGGCATCTCATAAGCCCCTCAAAGGAGAGCCTGAGCGGCATCGACGGCATTGCATGATACACAAAACGAAAGGATAAGACCGGCGAACCCCGCGGCCCTCGGGGCCGGCACGCGGGACGCGGAAACTGACCTGCGCACAATCACCAAAAACCACCGATAGAAAATAGCAATGTTGTACGAAGAAATCTGAGAAAAACCCCTTGCAAAATCACGATGAGCTGAGTATAATACCACTCATGAAACGCAAAACGTCCTGCCCCTCGTCCGGCAGGGCGTTTTTGTCGGTAAAAATTTGGCAAAGAAATGTTAAGTGACCGCCCGGGGAGGGGCTTTGTATGACAAAAGACATGACACAGGGCAGCCCGCTCAGGCTCATCCTTGCCTTTGCGGTGCCGCTGATGCTGGGCAGTCTGTTCCAGCAGTTCTACAATCTGGCCGATACCATCATCGTGGGCCGTTTCGTGGGCGTGGATGCGCTGGCGGCGGTGGGCAGCGTGGGCGGCCTGAACTATCTGGTGCTGGGCTTCGTCAACGGCATCGCCTGCGGCTTCTCCATCCCCATCTCGTGGACCTTCGGCGCGAAGGACTACAGCGAGATGCGGCGCTACACCGCCAATACCGTCTGGCTGAGCCTCTTTTTCGCCGTCGTGCTCACGGTGGTGACGGTGGCCCTGACCCGGGCAGTGCTGGTCTGGACCAACACCCCCGACAACATCATCGACATCGCGGACATCTACATCCGCACCATCTTCTGGGGCATCCCCTTCACCCTGCTGTACAACGTCACCAGCGCCCTCATGCGCGCGCTGGGCGACAGCAAGCGGCCGCTCTATTTCCTGCTGGTGGCCAGTGTGCTGAACATCGGCCTCGACCTGCTCTGCATCCTCACCTTCCGGATGGGGGCGTTCGGTGCGGCCTTCGCCACCGTGTTCAGTCAGGCGGTGGCGGGCATCGGCAGTCTCATCTACATCGGCCGCCACTACCCGGAGCTGAAATGGAGCAGGGAAGAGAGCCGTCTGAGCGCCAGCCACTGCCTCAAGCTCTGCAACATGGGCATCCCCATGGGCCTGCAGTGCAGCATCACCGCCATCGGCAGCGTCGTGCTGCAGGGCGCGGTGAACGGTCTGGGCAGCAGCATCGTGGCCGCGCAGACCGCAGGCAGCAAGGCCGCCCAGTTCCTCTCGGTGCCGCTGGAGAGCATCGGCACCGCCATGACCACCTACGCCAGCCAGAACATGGGCGCTCACGACCTCAAGCGTGTGGACCGGGGCGTCAATACCGCGCTGGGAATTGGCTGCGTCTACAGTGTGGCGTCCTTCCTCATCCTGCGTGTGCTGGATGTGCCGCTTATCAGCCTCTTCCTCGAGAGCAGCGAGGTGGAGATCATGGCGAATGCCCGCAGCTTCATCTTCTGGAACAGCGTGTTCTACATCCCGCTGGCTGTTCTCATCATCTACCGCTACACCATCCAGGGCCTGGGCTATTCCGGCCTTGCCATGTTCGCGGGCGTGGCCGAGATGGTCGCCCGTGCCATGGTGGGCTTCTGGTTCGTGCCGCTCTGGGGCTACTTTGCGGCCTGCATCGCCAACCCTGTGGCATGGTTCTTTGCCTGCTTCTTCCTCATCCCGGCGTACTTTGCAGTGCGCAAGCGGCTGACGAAGGAAAATGTATATGGGGTGGGGGACTGACCCTTGCCTACAGCTCCCCTTCGGGGGAGCTTTTGTTATATTTACAAATCCCCCCAAAACCGCTATACTATATATAGTTGTGTCAAAACGAGGAGGTGGGACGATGGAGCAGGAGCTGGAACGGCTGGAAGGCACGGTAGAGGACATTATCTACCTGAACGAGGACAACGGCTACACCGTGTTCGAGGTGTCGGGCGGCGGTGTCGTCACCGTTGTGTGCGGCGTGGTGGGAGAGCTCCACGCGGGCGAAAGCGTCGTCTGCCGGGGCAGGTACGAGAACCACGCTACCTATGGCCGACAGTTCCACGCACAGGAGTGCGAGACGGATATGCCCAAAGACCTCGAGGCCGTCTACGCCTTCCTCGCCAGCCGGTCGCTGCCCTACATCGGGGCTCGGACGGCGGATAAGATCATTGACAAATTCGGCGCGGCGGCGCTGGAAGTGATCGCCAACGACCCCGCCCAGCTCACCCTCATCCCGGGCATCTCGGCGGACAAGGCCGACCGCATCCAGCAGGAGTTCAAGCGGATGTTCGGAATGCGGGAGCTCATCGCCTATCTGGCTCAGTTCGAGATCAGCCCCCGCCGGGCGATGGAGGTCTTCCGCACCTTCGGGCCGGGGGCCATGCAGGCCATCCAGCAGAACCCCTACCTGCTCTGCGGCGAACCGCTGCAGCTGGACTTCCGCCACGCCGACAGCATCGCCCAGTATTACCAGATGGCAGGGGACTGCGCCCAGCGGCTGGAAGCCGCCCTTCTGCGCACCCTGCGTCACAACGCCGGCAACGGCCACACCTGTCTGCCCCGGGCGCAGCTGCTGGAAACAGCGTCGAACTTCATCCACCAGCCCCCCGAAAAGCTGGCGGCGGCGCTGGACAGCTGCATCCAGACCGGGAAACTGGAGGTGCGGATGTTCGACGGCACACCGTATATTTATCTGCCGGATCTGCTGGCCGCAGAGCAGGACATCGCCGACCGTCTGGCCATGCTGACCAGGCGCGGAAAGCAGACGGCCCGAAACCTCGACAAGAACATCCAGATCCTGGAACTGGCGCAGGGCTTTGCCTATGCGCCGCTCCAAAAGGAAGCCATCCGCAAGGCCATGACCGAGAACTGCCTTGTCCTCACCGGCGGCCCCGGCACCGGCAAGACCACCACGGTCAACGCCATCCTGCAGCTGCTGGAGAACGAGGCCGAACGGGTAGCCCTCTGTGCTCCCACAGGCCGCGCCGCCAAGCGTCTGAGCGAGCTGACGGGCCGGAAAGCTTCCACCATCCACCGCCTGCTGGAAGTGGACTACACCGGCGGCGTGGTCAGCTTCATCCACAACGACAAGAACCTGCTCAAGTGCGACGTCGTCATCCTCGACGAGATGAGTATGGTGGACGTCAAGCTGTTCCAGGCCCTCATTGCGGCACTGCGGTACAGCTGCCGTATTATTATGGTAGGCGATGCCGACCAGCTGCCCAGCGTCGGCCCGGGCAATATCCTCGGCGAGATCATCCGCTCCGGGCTGGTGCCGACGGTCTGCCTCAACGAGATATTCCGGCAGGCCGCTCAGAGCCTCATCGTGGAGAACGCCCACCACATCATCTCGGGCGAACCGCTGAAAAAGGGCGGAAAGACGGACGATTTCTTCTTCCTCGAAGCCGACGGCGACGCAGCCCAGAAGCTGGTCTGCGACCTTGTGACCACCCGTCTGCCCCGCAGCTACCAGTTCGACCCGGTGAAGGATATTCAGGTGCTCTGCCCCACGAAGCTCGGCCCCACCGGCACCCAGGCCCTCAACGCGGAACTGCAGGCCATGCTCAACCCGCCCAGGAAGGGCAAGCCGGAGCTGCAGAGCGCGGCCCGGGTCTTCCGGGTGGGGGACAAAGTGATGCAGGTGCGCAATAACTACGAGATCACGTGGCAGCGCATCGGCGGGGAGCAGGGTGTGGGCGCTTACAACGGCGACATCGGCATCGTGGAGTCCATCGACGTGCGCAGCCGCTCCATGGTGGTGCGGATGGACGACCGGCGGCTGGTCTACCCGGCGGAGAACCTCAACGAGCTGGAAATTGCGTATGCCATCACGGTACACAAAAGCCAGGGCAGCGAGTTCCCGGCGGTCATCCTCCCGGCGGCGCAGGTGCCGCCCCGCCTGTGCTACCGCAATCTCTTCTATACCGGCGTCACCCGCGGGCGGAAGCTCTGCATCGTGGTGGGCCGGCGGGACGTGGTGAACCGGATGATGTCCAACATCCGCCAGAACCTGCGCTACAGCGGCCTGGCAGCCTTGCTGGCCCAGGCTCTGCCCCCGGAGCAGGAGAACCTCTCCGATTGAAGATGAAACTTTACGAAATGCCAAAGCCTCCCCTCGATAGGGGAGGTGGCATCGCGCAGCGATGACGGAGAGGTTTTGTCCCGCAGTGGCTCACGGTCAGGCTGTCCTTCGTACAACCTCTCAGTCTCGTCGCAAGCTCCTCGCCAGCTCCCCTAGTAGGGGAGCCACTGGCGTGCCGGGCAACTCTGCGCTGACCGCTGAAAGCTCAATATGGCGTAAAAGATAGTGCCCTGCTACAGAGATTCACAACAGCGTGACAAGGGATATTGTCCCGAAGCTGCTGCCCTCTGTAGCAGGGCACTACTGTTTCCGAAAAAATAAGGCTTTGCTCGTCCCGCGTGGGCCTGACCGGCACGCCAGTGCCTCTCCCTATGGGAGAGGTGGCATTGCGAAGCAATGACGGAGAGGGCAACCCCCCGCAGAGGGTTTCTTTTTCCCCTCAGATATGCTATACTATAATGTGTTTTGATGACCCGCGCCCGGAGATGGGCGATGGAAATAGAGAATGGGCAGCAGAGAAAGGAAATATCACGACTATGGCACAGAACGACATCGGTATCGATCTTGGTACGACGACCATCATCATCGCGCAGGAGGGGCAGGGCGTCGTGCTCAACCAGCCCAGCGTGGTGGCGGTGGATACCCGCAAGAACTGCGTGCTTGAGGCCGGCGACAAGGCCCTTGCAATGGTGGGCCGCACGCCCAACTACATCTCCGCCATCTTCCCGCTGAAGGATGGCGTCATCAGCGACCACACCATGACCCGGGAGCTCATCTGCCGCTTCGTCAATCAGGTCTACAGCTCCCACATGGTCAAGCCCCGTGTGGCCGTCTGTGTGCCTGCCGCCATCACCGGCATCGAGAGCGACGCCGTGGTGGAGGCCGTCATGGCTGCCGGTGCGCGTCAGGTCTACCTCATTGATGAGCCCATCGCCGCAGCTCTCGGCTCCGGCATCGACATCACCGTGCCGGATGGCCGAATGATCATCGACATCGGCGGCGGCACCACCGACATCGCCGTGCTGAGCCTCGGCGGCAAGGTCAAGGCCACCAGCGTCCGCGTGGCCGGCAACCACTACGACGAAGAGATCCTGAAGTTCGTGCGCAACAAGTTCAGCATCGCCATCGGCCAGCGCACCGCTGAGAACCTGAAAAAGAACGTGGCCTGCTGCCCCCAGAAGGCGGATTTCAACGAGACCATGGAGATCAAGGGCCGCAGCCTGCTCACCGGCCTGCCCGTGCGTGTCAATGTCTCCACCGCCGACCTCTACGAGCCGGTCATGCGCCTGAGCGAGCAGATCGGCACCGCCGCCCATCAGGTGCTGGAGAAGACTCCTCCGGAGCTGGCCGGCGACATCTACCGCAACGGCGTCGTCCTCACCGGCGGCGGCGCACAGCTCCACGGCCTGCCTGAGTACCTGAGCCAGGAGCTGAAGGTGGAAGTGACCGTCTCGCCTGACCCCGTCAACTGTGTCGCGCTGGGTACGGCCATGAGCCTGCGTCTGGGCGACAAGCTGGAGACCGGCTTCATGGACGCCACCCCCCGCATGGGCCGCCGCTGAGAGGGAAGCGCTGTTCACAGAACCGTGAAAAACAACATGATTTTTGTTCATAGTTGTTGAATCGACCCGGAAAATATTGTATAATATCTTCAAATCGCTTTTTGCCGCCCGCCCCCCGGGCGGCAAAGAAAAAAGTAAATAGGAGGAAGACCATGGATTTAGGTTATGATGTGATCGTTACCATAACCGGTATTGTGCTGGTGTTTCTGATCCTCGTCCTGCTGATGGCCATCATCACGCTGGAGGGCAAGATCTTTGACGCCATGAACGGCAAGAAGGCAGCTGCCAAGGCTGCTTCTGCTGCAAAACCGGCTGCTCCTGTGAAACAGGCCGCTGCGCCCGCTCCTGCAAAGGCTGCTGCCCCGCAGGTCGAGGCCGGCATCCCCGGCGACGTTGTGGCAGCCATCATGGCAGCCATCTACTCTATGGGCAACGGCAAGTATGTGCTGAAGGCAGTCCGCCGCGGCAAGAATGGCTGGGGCAAGGCTGGCGTCAACGACACCACCGCACCCTTTTAACACAGGAGGAAAAACATGACTCAGTTTATTGAGACTCTGGTCGGTATTTTCCAGAGTTCCGGTTTTGCCAAGTTCGGTGAGCCGGGCGGCTGGCTGTACGCAGTGATGATCTGCGTGGGCTGCTTCCTGCTCTACCTCGCTATCGTCAAAGAGTTCGAGCCTCTGATCCTGCTGCCCATGGCTTTCGGCATGATCCTGGCCAACCTCCCCGGCAGCGGCGTCATCCATATGCAGTACTTTGTCGGTGACGGCCTCGAGCACCCGATGTGGGTCGAGATCCTGAACAACGGCGGTCTGGCCGATATGCTCTACATGGGCGTTAAGCTGGGTATCTACCCGCCGCTGATCTTCCTTGGCATCGGCACCATGACCGACTTTGCACCCCTGATCTCCAACCCCAAGAGCCTGCTGCTGGGCGCTGCCGCACAGTTCGGTATCTTCGGTACTTACATGGGTGCCCGTCTGCTGGCCGCTACCGGTCTGGTGGACTTCACCCAGAAGCAGTCCGCTGCCATCTCCATCATCGGCGGTGCCGACGGCCCCACCGCTATCTTCGTTACCTCCCGTCTGGC
>ERZ833515.982-NODE-982-length-21862-cov-2.955014_pt1 | contig 21862 bp, 22 predicted proteins | sample MGYA00519949_ERZ833515 | MGnify/ENA primary metagenome ERZ833515 (study PRJEB31850, sample SAMEA3708741) | human gut metagenome | biome: human gut; feature: human-associated habitat; material: faeces | place: China | collected 2014 ...
AACGGATTGATCGGAGATTTTGAGAAAGACGCAAGCCTGCGCCTGTATGACAAATATAAAGCCCAGGTACTAAGCCGGGAAGAATCTTACCGGCTGGTATCCGGAATCGCGGCTTTTGTGTTTTTTCTTGCCATCATATTCTATATCATTGTGCATAGGGATATCAATAAAAGAAATAAGTATAAACAGGCCCTGGAACTGTCGGACCGGAGAAACAAGGAACTGTTAAGCTCCAGAAAAAGTATGATGCTGACCATTGCACATGATTTACGCGCTCCATTGGCGGCCATCAAAGGATGCGCAGAACTGCTCCCGGATGAGAAAGACAAAAGACGGCAGGACGAGTATGCGGAGAATATACAGCATTCGTCCGACTACATGCTCAGCCTGGTAAATACACTGATTGATTTCTACCTGTTGGACACCGGTAAAAGCAAACAAAACATAGCCATATTCCAACTTAAGTCCTTTTTTAAAGAGACCGCCGACAGATACGCCACATTGGTCGCAAAGAAACGGCTCCGGTTCACGACTGAGTTTTCAGGGTTGGATATCGTAGTCAGTGGAGATTGCGTGCATATACAACAGATAATAAATAACATCCTTGACAATGCGATTAAATTCACTCGGCAAGGTGAAATTATTTTGCATGTGGAATATCGGAACGAGCAATTGATCTTCTCTGTGCAGGATACGGGAATGGGCATGACGGCGAAAGAGAAGGAACGGGTGTTCACAGCCTTCGAGCGGCTGGATAACGCCCGTAATACTCCCGGATTCGGTCTGGGACTGGCCATTTCATACAAACTTGCGTGCCGGATGGGAGGTACCATCGAAGTGGAAAGCAAACCGGGTGAAGGAAGTACATTTATGGTATTCCTCCCTTTGCCCCGTGCCAATGAAGCCACCCGGCTGGATGAAGAATATTCGTCTGCTTTCCAACCGGGAGAAATCAGCGTGCTACTGATTGACGACGACCAGATACAACTGAATATAACCAAAGAAATGTTCCGCCGCAACCGAATCAAATGTGATTGTTGCCGGACAAGCTGGGAACTGATAACCCGATTGAGAAGCGGAAAGTATGATTTATTGCTGACCGATATCCAGATGCCGGAAACTGACGGGTTCGGTATATTGGAACTGCTTCGTTCTTCCAACATGCAATCGGCGAAAACCATTCCGGTCATGGCCGTTACGGCATTAGCGGACGATAAAAAGGATTATATCTCATCCGGATTTGTCGGATGCATCCACAAGCCTTTCTCAATGGAGGAACTCATCCGGTCAGTGGCAGAAGTCATGGGCGACAGGATAGGAAAAAAGAAACGGAACCCCGATTTCTCATTGATCCTCACCGGCGAAGACGACAAACGGGAAATGCTTGCGATTTTTATTCAGGAAACAGCCAAAGACCTTTCCGGATTGGTCGATGCCGTGGAACGGAAAGACGAGCAGGCCGTTGTCGCTATATTACACAAGAATCTTCCGTTGTGGGAAACCGTCAATATTGATTTTCCCTTATCACATTTGAGAGACCTGGTGATATGCGTTCCGGAAAACTGGACAGACAAGCAATATGCGGAAACACATGAAATTATCAAAGCCGTGCAAAAACTAATAGCTTTCGCTAAAAATATGCGGGGAGTAAACAAATGAAAACAATTCTGATTATTGAAGACGATATCATATTCAGCCGTACCATAAGTAACTGGCTGATGAAAAAAGGCATGAAGCCCTTTTGTGTAGCAACCATTGCAAATGCCCGGAAAGCAATTGAAGAAAAAGAGTTCGACCTGATACTGGCAGACCTGCGTCTGCCGGACGGAAACAGCACCACCCTTCTAAAATGGATGAAAGAGAAATATTATTCCATCCCTTTCCTGATCATGACCAATTACGGACAAGTAGAAAATGCGGTAACCGCCATGCAGTTAGGAGCTATCAACTACCTGTGCAAGCCTGTCCAGCCTGATAAATTATTTGCTCTTATTTCCGGAGTAGTGGACAAGAAAAGCAAGATGACTGATTTTTATCGTGGAGAAAGCAAGAAAGCCGGAGAAATGTACAGGCAAATAGGCATGATAGCTTTCTCCGATATATCCGTTCTGCTGCGTGGTGCTTCAGGTACGGGAAAAGAGCATATTGCTTATGAGATACATTCCCAAAGCCACCGGAAAAACAAGGCTTATCTTACAATTGATTGCGGAGCCATTCCCGATGAGCTTGCCGCCTCTGAGTTTTTCGGTCACAGGAAAGGAGCGTTTACCGGTGCGGATAGTGACAAGACAGGCCTGTTCCGTGCCGCCGACGGGGGAACGCTTTTCCTGGATGAGGTCGGTAACCTTTCCTATAAAACGCAACAGCTACTATTGAGGGCTTTGCAAGAGAAACGCTGCAAACCCATAGGTTCCACTAAAGAATATTCTTTCGATATACGTCTGATTGCCGCTACCAATGAGAACCTTGAAAAAGCGATAGAAGAAGGTCGTTTCCGGGAAGACCTGTTCCACCGCCTGAATGAGTTTACCCTTCCGATTCCCCTTCTGAACGAATGCAGGGAGGACATTCTTCCGATGGCTGAACTTTTCCTTAACCTGTCCTGTGCCCAGAATAAAAGAACGATCCGTGGTTTTGACCGTTTGGCACAGGCTGTACTGTTGGAGTATTCCTGGCCCGGAAATATCCGTGAGTTGAGAAACGTGGTAAACCGTGCCGTATTGGTGTGCCAGGGGCAATGGATTTCGGTGACAGATTTGAGTCTTACCGTTACTTTCCATAAAGAAATAGAAGCCGTATTGTCAGAAGAAGAGCAAGAGAGGGCCTTGCTTCTTCAAACTCTTGAAAAGACCTGCAATAACCGTTCAAAGGCAGCCGCACTTTTAAATATCAGCCGCACTACCTTGTATGAGAAATTAAAAAAATACCATATCATAGACTGACAGATCCTTTCAAAAATTGACCGGGGTTTACAGAATGTGTTAGATTCCCTTACAAAAGTGTAAGGGCCGGCTAACACTTTTCGTTTACATTGTTTTTGTCATGTGAATTGTTTATCCATGATAACCAATATCTTACATGGTAAAGTGAAAAGAAATAGCAGTGTATGGCATTCATCTTGACTTTCATATTATGCCGGTTGGCAATATATGAATTAAACTTATACATCATGAAAGCATTAACAACACACCGCCTATTCAATTATTTTATTTTATGTTCCACTCAAGAAAACAATGTCTCATCTGAAGACTTATCTTTATCCTATGCGGAGTATGAGGAATTTCTATCTGATTTTTCCAGACGGAAAATATCCATTCCGGAAAGGATGCACTGTCTTCTCCACACTAAATTGGAATTATATTCTTTGAAAAAGCTATCCTCCATAATGGGACATTCCCGTTCTGCACTGGCTGAGTTTTACTTAGACAAATGCCTGGCATTAATAGAGGTTGAAATTGAGTTGGTTAATTTCAATGTACAATATCCGTCAATAAGTGAGGGGCCTCCCCCTTTTTTCTCACCGCTCCATTGGAAAGGCACGCTGGTCAATCTGATGGAACTGATTTCTTCACTGGATTATAGCGAATTGGTGACAGATGAAAGCGGTAAGCGTCTTTCTTTCGCCGGAATCGTTTCCGCATTCGAGAAGCTCTTCAATATCTCCGTTCCCAAACCATACGACCTGCGTGCCGACCTTGCGCGACGCAAAAAGAACTGTTCCGTCCTGCTTCCTAAATTAAAAGAAGCCTTTGAAAAGAACATTGTGAACTGCGGAAACGGAAAGTGAACAGGGGGATTTTTATCCCCTGTCATGAATAGTCATCTTCTGTCAGTTGTAGTCACATCCCGATTTTAGGTTCGTACCCAAATTATCACTTATTTTGCTGCCGGATAAATTAAACTCAAAAAGATATGGCAAAAATCAGTAATACACGCAAGCCCGGGCGGGCTGACGCTTCGAGTAAATGAAGAGGCGGACGGACTCCGAAAGAGGAATCACAGCTTCATTCTTATTATTACGGGTTCCGTCTGGACGAGCTCCAAAATATCGAGTTCGAAAGGCTCTTTGAGAATTCAGGAGTGAAAACCAAGTCACAGTTCATCCTGTCCGCGCTTTTCGACAAACCGATGAAAGTCGTAAAAATCGATAAGGCAGCGACAGATTACTACATCAAGCTGACTAACCTGCAAAGCGAATACCGCCGGATCGGGGTGAACTATAACCAGGCAGTCAAGGCTTTGCATACCGGGCTCTCCGAAAAAAAAGCCCTCGCCATGCTCTATAAATTGGAGCAATTGACAATCGAATTTATTTCCCTGAACCGGGAAATTATCCGTCTCACCCAAGAATTCGAACAATGGTTGCAAAAATAACATCAGGAGTCTCCGTCTATGGGGCATTATACTATAATCACGAAAAAGTGGACAAGCAACAGGCACGTCCACTGGCATGAAACCGGATCATGGAACCGGCAGACGGCCATCCGACTATCCAACATTGCATGCGTTCCTTCGAACCGTATCTGGCTGCTAACCGCCGCACCGAGAAACCGGTTATCCACGTCTCACTCAATCCGCACCCGGACGATGTACTGACTGATGAACAGTTGGCAGCCATCGGACAGGAATACATGGAAAAGATGGGATACGGCAACCAGCCCTATATCATCTACCGGCACGAGGATATCGGCAGGCCCCATATCCATATCGTATCCCTGCGCATCGACGAGCAGGGAAAGAAGATCAATGATTATAAGGAATGGCAACGCTCCACCACAATCTGCCGGGAGTTGGAAAAGAAATACCATCTGCTGTCTGCCGAGAAGATGGAACAACGGGAATCCCTGCCGCTCACTGTCGTCGATTATCAGAAAGGCGATATCAAGTACCAGATAGCGAATGTGGTGAAACCCATCATGCAGGGGTACAAATTCCAGTCCATCAAAGAGTTCAAAGCCCTGCTCGGCCTTTTCCATGTGACGGTGGAAGAAACCCACAAAATGATAGACGGGAAGACCTATCACGGACTGGTCTATGCGGCTACCGATGAAAAGGGTGACCGGGTGGGCGTAGCCATCAAATCCAGCAAGATCGGCAAGAGCGTAGGATATGAAGCTCTCAAAAAGAAATTCTTTAAAAGCAAACAATGGATGGCAAAACATCCGGTACCCGGGGGGACGAAAGAGACGATTGCCACCGCCCTGAAACAGGATACCCTTCAGGGGTTCCTGCAGGAACTCACCGGGAAAGGCATCGCTGCCATACTCTACCGGAACGATGCGGGAGTGATTTACGGAGTCACCTACATTGACCATACCTCCCGGACCGTATTCAAAGGTTCGGTATTGGGAAAGGAATACTCGGCATCGGTTATCAACCGGCAGTATGGCGTGGTTCTACCGGGAAAAGAGGAAGAAGTACCAGTTTTGCATTCAGCCGAACCGGAGAGAAAAGAACCGGGACTGGTGGAAGGACTGCTGGACATCTTCTCTCCGGAATCCTATCCATATCCGGCTGATGACCAGCCCCAAAGCCCTTACGGGAAAAAGAAGAAGAGAAAGCGCAAAGGTCCGCATCTCGGCTAATACAATGTATCACTATTAATCCATTAAGATAATATGTCACAGGACGAAACCAGAGGACTCAATAAGAACCTCGACTTTATGAGGGCTATCAGCATCATCTTCTTAGTGATGAATGTCTATTATTTCTGCTATCCCTACTTTCTTTCCATGAACCTGACCATCGGCGTGGTGGACAAGATACTGCTCAATTTCCAACGGGATACCGGTCTGTTCTCCCATTCGCTGGTCAGCAAATCCTTCAGCCTGCTCTTCCTTTTTTTCTCCTGTATGGGAGCCAAAGGACGAAAAGACGTGGAGATGTCATGAAGGCGTATCGGCTGTTACCTTACAGCCGGGCTGTTGCTCTTTTTCGGTAGCGAGCTTTTATTGACAGCCCGCTTCCCTGTCGCGCTTCTTACCTTATTGTATGTAACTACTATGGCTGCCGGATATATCTGCCTGCTTACTGCCGGAGTCTGGATTACCCGCCTGCTGAAGAACCAGTTCATGGATGACGTCTTCAACGACGAAAACGAGAGTTTTATGCAGGAAAGCCGTTTGATTGCCAATGAATACTCGGTGAACCTTCCGACACGTTTCTATTACAAGAAAAAGTGGCACAACGGCTGGATCAATGTCGTATCCCCGCAGAGGGGGTGCATCGTGGTCGGATGTCCCGGCAGCGGGAAATCCTACTGTGTCATCAACCAATTTATCAAGCAGCAAATAGAGAAAGGCTATGCACTCTACTGCTATGACTTCAAATTTCCGGATTTAAGCCTGATAGCTTATAACCAGCTGCTTAAGAATAAAGACAAGTATGCCAAGCCGGTCGGTTTCTATGTCATTAACTTCGATGATCCCCGGTACAGCCACCGGTGTAATCCGCTCAATCCCTCATTCCTGTCCGATATTGCGGATGCCTATGAATCTGCTTATGTGATCATGCTCAACTTGAACAAGAGCTGGATTCAGAAGCAGGGGGACTTTTTTGTGGAAAGCCCGATTGTGCTCTTTGCTGCCGTGATCTGGTATTTGAAAATTTTTGAAAACGGACAGTATTGCACCTTCCCGCATGCCATCGAGCTGTTGAATAAGCCATACTCCGACTTGTTCACTATCCTTACCTCTTACCGGGAGCTGGAAAATTATCTGTCCCCGTTTATGGATGCCTGGAAAGGCGGTGCGATGGAGCAGCTCCAGGGCCAGATAGCTTCCGCCAAGATTCCGCTGTCCAGGTTGATCTCACCCGCCCTTTACTGGATCATGACCGGGGATGACTTCACGCTGGACATCAACAATCCGGATGCCCCCAAAGTATTGTGCGTAGGCAACAACCCTGATCGCCAGAACATTTATTCGGCGGCATTGGGACTGTACAATGCCCGTATCGTCAAAATGGTGAACCGGAAAGGCAAACTCAAATGTTCCATCCTGGTGGACGAGGTTCCGACTATTTATTTCAAAGGGCTCGACACGTTGATTGCCACCGCCCGGAGCAACAAGGTGGCCGTCACGCTCGGTGCCCAGGACTACAGCCAGCTCGTCAGGGATTACGGCGACAAGGAGGCGCGTGTGATCCAGAATACGATCGGCAATATTTTCGCCGGTCAGGTGGTCGGTGAGACGGCTAAAAACCTCTCTGAACGATTCGGGAAAGTGCTCCAGCAGCGTAAGTCCATCAATATGACTAAAGAGGATACCTCGACCAATATCTCTACCCAGCTCGACTCGCTCATCCCTGCTTCCAAGATATCCAACCTTTCGCAGGGAGAATTTGTCGGTTCGGTCTGTGATAGTTTCGATGAAAAAATAAATCAGAAGATATTCCATGCCGAGATTATCGTGGATAATAAACAGGTAGCTGCTGAAACAAAAAACTACCAGAAAATCCCGGTAATTACAGACTTTACCGGTACTGATGGCAAGGACCATATGCAAGAAGAAATCGAGAGAAATTACTATCAAATCAAGGAAGACGTGACGCAGATCATCGAAAAAGAACTGCTCCGCATCGAGAATGATCCCAATCTGAAACACCTGCTGGAAACGGCAGACGATGAATAATCCCTATTTAATTTATTAATCATTTAAATGTTGTAAACATGGAAAAAGTAAAGAAAAGTTCTCCGGCCAGCCTGCCGGGAAAACCCTGCTTCCCCTGGGTGGGAGGCAAAAGAAGATTGCTCCCCGTACTTATCGAATCCCTTCCGAAAGACTTCGGACAGGTGGACACGTATGTAGAACCGTTCGTCGGCGGCGGTGCCCTGTTCTTCTGAATAAGACAAACCTATCCGGAAATCCGCTGCGTCATCAACGACTCTAACGAGAGCCTGATCAATGTCTACCGTATTATCAAGGGATCCCCGGAAGAGCTGATCGGAGTGCTTGCCCGGATACAGGAGGAATACATCGCATTGGAAGAACATGCCCGCAGAAGGGCTTACTTCATGGAAAAACGCACCTATTACAATGAAGGCAACCCGGATAACATCACCCGTGCCGCCCTGTTTATCTTCTTCATGCGCACTTGTTACAACGGCATCTATTCCGTGAACCGAAGTGGCAAGCTGTCCGTCACTTTCGGCTTCGGTGGCCGGGTAAAGCTGCTGGAAGAGGAACTGATCCGCTTTAACCACAAATTGCTACAGGATGTCGTTATTCTGGACGGCGACTACCGGCAGACCGGAAAGTACATCGGAACCAAATCCCTCTTTTATTTTGACCCGCCTTACAAGCCGGTCAATGAGAGCAATGCCTGTACCTCGTATATGCCGCAGGATTTCGGGGATGAAGAGCAGGTCGCCCTGGCAGATTTCTGCAAGGAAATAGACGAAACGGGTGGCAAATGAATGCTTTCCAACTCCGATCCCCGGCAGAAGAATCCGGAGAATACCTTCTTCGATGACCTCTATGCCGGTTTCCATATCCAGCGGATCAGCATCTTCCGTTCCATTTGTTCCATTGCCGAGAAGAGGGAAACGGTCAACGAGCTGCTGATTAGAAACTACTAAGAACAGGTATCCGGCAGACAGCCAGGCTGTGAAAAAAGAAGAGAGTCAAATCCGTCCGACCGGATTTGACTCTCTCTTTTTATGGGTGCCCTTATTTTACAGTTTTCAACCGGACTGTGTCCTTTTGGAGTTTTCAATTTTTTTCGGGACAGCCTCCGGCGTATGAACCGCTTTATTCTCCTGCTGCATCTTCCTGCCCAACAAGTAATCATTCAAGTCATTATACTCCCGGTAACAGGCGGACTTGTCTACGACCGGACATCCGGCTTCCGCCATCTCCCGGAATGCCTGCCTCCCGGCGGGATCGTTATCCAGCAGGCAGAGAACATTCTTATATTCTTTTAATAGCGGGATAGCCTTGCCGACGTTGCTGACTGAATTCAATACGATATAATCCGGGCTGCTTTTTGCTGACTGCCCGTTACCGGGATGCGTAGCCTTAAGAGTGAGGTAGGATAGATAATCCATGAAACCTTCAAGGACTATACAACGGTCGCTGCCACTGCTGATATGGGTAACCTCTTTGGGAGAAATACTTCCCTTCAGGTATTTGTTGCGAATTTCATACCCACCGTTACGGTTGGCAAAAGCCACGGCAAAATACCATTTGTCCTTGTTCTGGAAATGTACCTCCTTGCAGGTTTTCTTTGCGATTTCGGGCGGGATGCCTCTCTCCTTAAGATAATCCAGCAAGACCGGATTCGTGAGCGGATCAATGCGTACCTGTTGGTAGCCGGTAGCTTGCGGCTCTCCCCGCCGGGCAGAGCCGGCAGTCCCGGTTATAGCCGGAAAATGTCCCTCTATCGCTTTCAACGCATAGGAGATGTCCCTTGTCTTTTGAAGCTTCATCGCCAGGGTGATGATGTCTCCTCCCTGTCCGAGGCCAAAATCGTATCATAGGTTACGCGATTCGCTCACCTTGAATGAAGGTGTTTTTTCCTCACGGAAAGGAGAGCAATACCAGATACTGTCCCCATGTTGTCTGACCGGGGTAAATCCCATACGCCGGAGATAATCCTCCAACGGAATACTTTTAGCTTCTTCAATGTTCATCGTGCAACGGATTAAATTAATGACTTTTTTTAGAACGGAAATCCCTCAGTATCATCCATTGCAACGGATTCTGCGGCTTCCCGTTTTTTCTCAGTTCAAAATGCAGGTGATTGCCGGTCACTATGCCGGTATGCCCGACATTGCCGATATGACTGCCTATGCGGATATCGTTCCCTTTTCTCACGTACAATTTACTTAAGTGCGCATACAGCGTGGAAAAACCACCCGAATGCCGAATTTCGATATATCAGCCGTAACTACTGCTGTACCGGGCTTCAACGACCTTCCCGTTTCCCGAAGCATAGACCGGAGTGCCATAAGGTGCGGCCATATCCACTCCGGTGTGGAGAATCCTTCTCTTTTTCACCGGATGCATCCTCACTCCGAAACCGGAAGAAACGGCAAACCTCCTGCGGCTCTCGTTCAAGGGGAATATAATAGGATAATCAGCCAGCACGGTTACCGGCAACCGGCTGTTTCATACGAAAGACTTTCACTGCCGGGCAGAATGGATACGGTGGATGATTGAACTGATTCCGCTTTTAGCTCCCTTCGACGGGGACTGTGCAAAAGCCGGACATGACAATACGTGACAGAACATGACAATCAATGACAACTTCCTCATAATCAATTTATTTAATGACAAAGATAGTACTTTTACCCTTGCAAATGATTCATTCATCTTTAAAATTAACGTATATGAACGATGTAAACTTAGCTCCTGAAAACAATGGGGCAGCCCCGGAACACGGGTATCTGATGGCGTATGACAAGAAAGAACAGAAAGCCAAAGGAGTAAAAGGAATCGCGGCGAATGGCGAGCTGGAAACGCTCGATGCTGGTGAAGCGAACAAAGGCCAGTTCATCAAGGTGGACCAGAGAGGGAATTTCTTCACCAACTTCGGAAAGAACTTTCTCTACCAGTACAACAATCCGGGACGTTACTCCCTGTACAACATCCCGAAGGAAACACCCGTAGAGCAAGCCAAAGAAAAAATAGAGGCGGCTCAGCTACCACAGAACGAGGCGGTCAGAAGGGAGCTGGCTTCAACCAGGGTGTATAACAACCACCGTTATAATGAACGGGAAATCAATTGGGAACAGGCAGGCAACTATGGCATTACCCCGGATGTCCTGAAAAACTCGAAAGACAGCCTCGAAAGGATGTTGCAAGGGAAGTCATCCGCTGTCGCCTTCCACATAGCCAAACCTTCAGAGCTGGGGCGTGAAAGCGGTGACGCCAAACTCTCCCTGTTCCGTGATGAGAACGGTGTGGTCAAGTTTGACATCCATTACATCCGTCAGGCTCCCAAAGTGGGTGAAGATTACAGGGGACATACATTAACGGAAGACGATCTCAAGACATTAAATCAAACGGGTAACTTGGGTAAAACGGTCGATATGGTCATTGATTACCGTACCAAAGAAACCAAGCCCTGCTACCTCTCCAAAGACCCGGTAACGAATGAATTGTTCCACATGCCCGTAGAGCAGGCACGCGTTCCTCGCAAGGTGAAAGATTATACGCTCTCCCAAAAAGAATACGAAGCCGCCGTGCGTGGAGAGGAAGTACCGATCCGTTTCAAGTCCAAGAACGGGAATTATTATACCACATCCATCCAGATGAGTGCCGCCGAGCGGGGTGTTGAATTCCTCTGGGAAAGAAGTACCAAAAAGTTGGAAGAGGGGCAGAAACAGGAACAGCAGCAGACCGGTAACAGAGAGCAGCAGGTTAACGGACCGGTACAAACAGCCGGAAAGCCTTTGAAAAAAGAAGAAACCTCCGGGCAAGCGGAAAAGAAAACACGCACCCGCAAGCCGACCATAACCCCTAAAATGTAATAATATGGCAGCCTATATTTCTGATGACCCCAAGTTGTTGGACGAGCTTTGCAGGAAAGACGGTGAAGGCTATCTTCTTGTCGGTTATGAAACCGGCAAGGAGAAACCTCATGTGGAATCCTCCTATATGCTCTATCCTGCCGATCCCGACAGGCAAGACCCTGTTTATACGTTCATGGCTCTGTTCAGCCGGGAAACGATAAAAGCTAAATATGCCGCCTTCGTACCGGATACCCGTCTGGAAATCTATTCATTCCCGAAAATGACGGATGTACCTGTCCTCACAAGGGATATTGCAAAGAAAGAATATATCTCCCGGATCTTTCTGCCCTATGTCCGGGAGAAGGGTCTGGTTCCCCTTATAAGCACCAATCTGAGGAATGTGCTGTTTGCACAATCACGCAATGACATATTCATGGAATCCGGCGAGCTGCCCAAGTTGACAGCAGAGCAATTGGACGGACTACTCCAGTTTCACAGGAAGCAGGATGAACTGGCTGTCCGATATAATTATAATCCGATTCATAAATTACCCTTGCATGCTGTGGAAACCTCCAAAGGAATCCTGTTTTTCAGTGATATCAAAATAGGGCGGAACGGATTAAAAAGTTTTTACCAGCAATTATCCGGCAATTATTTCCGGGTTCATAGCGAACCGGGCCCCGTCAGACAATACCAGGTCAACAGCCTGTCCGACAATATCCGTCCTTTGGTGGATGCCTGTTACCGGAAGAATCCTCAAAACGGGGAAGGGGAATATGACTTTGATGAAACCATATTCTCAAAAGATACTTTCCGTGACCGGAACCGGTGGAGGCAGACGTTTGAAACGAATATGGAGCCGACCGCTTCTGAGTTCCTTCGTTTGACTGAATTTGCCGGATGCCCTGCAAGCCGTAACAATACGGATATCAGCAAACTGTTGTATCTGATAGAAAACGGATTCAAACGGGATATAGTGGGTGATACTGACTTCGGATACCGGAATGTATTTCAAGAATATGTCACCCGGATAGACAACTGCATCAACGGACAATCCTCCGGTCTGAATTTGGCTGATGTACTGGATGAAATGCGCCGGAAAGCGAAGAATATCCTCCAAACGGAATTCGATGTAAGGGGACACCGTACATTGGAAAGGACACTGAATGACAAGAGCGTTCCGTTTCTCATTGGTGGAGCCGATGCCAGCCAAGCCATGAGACAAGCCCTGCTAGAAGGCAAATGGATATACTCTTCCAAAATATCCGAATCAATGCCCGGTTTGCACTTTCTTCATGCCGATAAGAAATGTAACCGGGTAGTGGCATACTCCAGACCTCCGGCAGGCGAAGCCGTGTATCAGGAGAAAAACGGCAGAATCATCCCATATACCGCCGCTTTGAAAAAAGAAGTAAAAACGAAAAAGAACAATTCCCCTAAATTATAAATAATGAAGCAACCCGAACAATCCTATACAGCCATAGAAACCGCCAACGGCTTTTTATTCTTCACCCATACGGCTGAAGGGCAGGCAAACATGCGGAAATTCCTGCAGCTTGTGGCGGACCATTACTTCGATCCCCATTTCAACTTCGGTCCCGTCCATGTTTACGGGGCGGAAGGCATCCTCCGACAAGGGCCGTCTGTCAATCCGGGTGGTAACCTGTTCACTGAATATCCTTACCTGAAGATGAACAGACTCCCGGAGATGGAGCTGGCATACCGGAATGAGATGAAACCCACCCCGGAAGATTTCCGCAGTTTCTGCCACAATGCCCATTGTGAGACCAGCCACCGTAACTGTAATATCATCGATGCGTTGGATGCGATAGCCGGTAAGGAACGCGCGCTTTCCGAACTCTCCCGTCGATCTGCGACACCGGAAATACGTAAACAGATAGAGGAATACAGCCGGGATAAGGACGAGCTGGATAAACTCCTCAAACGATTCTACGACGTACGTGGACACCGCACGGTCGAAAGGATTCTCAGTGACCCGATGGACAGTGTCATGGTGGACGGTGTCCGTCTTTTTACCCCTCACCGGCAGGTATTGGAGGCGGGACACGTGCTCTTTCTGCCCGCAGAGGCAAAGAGCAATCCGTCCCATTCCTATGCATGGGTGAACGGGGATTTCTCCCGGATCGTATTCTCTAAAGAACCGCCTGCAAACAAACAGGTATTCAAAGTGAAAGCGGTAATCGAAAAGGCTTTGGATAAAAAGCGGGACGTGAAAAAGAAAAAAAATACCCACCCTAAACTGTAGAAATATGGACAAGAGAAACCAAATGGAAAACCCGTTCTTCGATCCCGAAAAACCGGGCAGCATATTCATTGCGATAGACCGGTATCACCATTATATACCATTACCGGGCAATTCACTCAGGTTCGTCGAAGGAAACCAAAGGGAGATAACGGAGGCCGCCTTTCATAAGTTCCTGTCGGACAATGTTAACGGAGTCAAAAGCTGTACGTATGTGCCGGATGTGGAGATGGTACGGTATGACCTGAATCTGATGAGGGAGGTTCCGTCACCGGATACACACATACCTTTAGACAAGTATATCCGGCAGGAGCTATTGCCTTACTTGCAGCAGAGCTTCCAGTTCCCTTCCCGTCAAATCTCACTGCCGGATGCCGTCTACTGCTCCAGATATAAAAGAGACCCAGATTGCAGCATCCTGAAAAAATATTTCGTGCAAGAAGCCGATTATATGAGTTTCCGCAGAACCCAGGACGAAAGGCAGAAAATCTACCGGGGAGAGGCGAATTTCCGAACACCGCTGAAAGTGGTGGAGAATGACTACGGGTATCTGATATTCTCTGGCAATGAAATCGGAAAAGAAGGATTCAGGGAATGCCTGCAGCATATCACCGACCATTACTTCGATCCGCACTACGACATCGGTCATCTGGGCGTCTATGAATATCCGTATGTAACGGAAGAGCTGGCAGCCCATATCGACGCATCCTACCGGATTGACCGCGCCCGGCAGCTAAACAATTCTTTTGAATTCCAGCGTGAGAACCACGTGCCCCAGGCCCAATTGCCGGACAAGTTTATTAACGGACTGGCTCCTCTATTCTACAGCCCGATGGAAACGACGGCTGACGGATTTATGGAACTTCTCAACAAATTCCATTTCGATTCTGAAGCACGTGTACAAATCAGTCATCCGAACCGGGACATTTACCGGCTGCTGACCGTGATGAAGAACGGCTATATGAATATTCATGAGCAGCCGTTCACCTACTTTAAGGAGTTACTGCCCGCCAGCGAGAAACTCGAAAGCATAACGCAGGTACGATCAGCGGCTGATTTTGATATGAAGGAATTCAAACAAGCCTCCCTGGAAATCCGGCAGGCAGCCGATGGTATCCTTAAAAGGGACTTCGATGTGAGAGGACACCGTTCCCTAAAGAACATGCTGGACGATCCGATGGTGGAATTCACAGTGGGTGACCGAAGATTGAATGACGTACAGAAATCAGTGCTGTCCTCCGGTTATGCGCTTTATATCCCGGAGAACAACCGGGAGGAGGTCAGACACCTGCAATACTGCATGGCAGACTTCGGAGAGAACCGGATGAAGAACTCATCCGAACCTTTCCCTGCCAAGACCTATACCTTGAAAGGGGGACTGCTTCATCCGATATCCACGGATACAAATAAAAAGTCGAGGGCTGTCAAAAAGCCGGAGAACCCAAAACGAAATACGAACCGTTTAAAATAGTAACAGGAAATATGATATCCAAAAGTCAGATTCGCATCGGGGCACGGATTGTAGAGAACGATCCGGAAGAACAGGTCCCCGTTCCCTATAAAGGGAAAGTCATCGCCATCAAGGAAACCGGAAAAGGGGACATGGATTATTTTGTCCGCATCCGGCTGGATGACGAATCCATGAAGCAAAAAAGAATCTCCCTTTGCTGCCCGGACCAGATTATGATCTGTTTCCCATGAGCCATAGACTTGGAGAAAAAGCAGAAGGTGGAGCATAAGATAAAAAATGAAAAAGCTCCCGGTCCACCGAAAGGGCGTAAACTCTCTTAATTATTCACTTTATAAATCAGAAGAATATGGGTACATATATTGGTTTCAATTTGAACAGTAACAGACAGATTGAACATTTCCAAATCATAGATAAGCATTATGGCATAAACTCCGATGGTGGCAAATTCTTTTTCAGGCAGGCAGAACTGGCCTTGAAAGGCTCCTATATTCCTAAAGAAGAAGTCTATTGCATGTCATATGAAGGTACTACGCAGCCTAAGGATATTGAAAGATTTATCAAGGAGGCGATCAGTGACGGAGCATTACTTTATACAACCCATTTCCCATTGCGGGATATCGCCTTTGTCCATGAGAATACATCTTCTTATAGCAACCATGGTATTGACAGTATAAAGAAAATGCTTCAAAAGGCCAAAGACGATCCCCAATTGAAAAGACAACTGAACGCTTACCGTACATTCCATCAAGAAAAGGAAAAAGATATCTACAACAGGGTGATTACTGCAATAAGTACGAACCAGGGGGTGTTGATGTTCAATGATACCGGCAGAGGGATACAGTATGCGCAGAAATACCTGCAACATATCGGTGACAATTTCTTTTCACCGGTTTATAAGGACGCTGAGAAATTACAAATGTATTATTTCAGCACTTCCAATATCAATCTGATTAAAGAGGCATCCAAGTGTCCGAACCTATTTGACCACGGTCCCAAAAAGATATTTCTTCCCCGGAAGGCTCATTTTCTGGATTCAACTATGATAGCTAACTATACTCCGGCGATGGAATGCAGTATGGCTCCCTCTTTGGAATGTTATAATCAACTGGTCGAGAAATTGAATCTGGACAAGAGCCAGAAGAATTATAACATAGGCATACTCGACCGGATCTGTAAGACCGGACAAATCGGGAATCTGAAGGATGACAGCCGTTTCAACCATAAGAACAGCTTTATATCCTTGGATGAACGGATCAGGATGTCTTATGTGGGGAGACAGGATGATACCCTGTTGAAAAATGCACTTGAACGGACCATTAAGGATACGGCAAAGAGAATTCTGCAGACAGACTATACGGTACGGGGCTACGAACCTCCCAAACAGGAAAAGAAAAAAAGTAGAGGCATCACAATGTAACCATTTAAAATTTCAATCATATGCAAAAGCAAGAGATTTCAAACATTATAATTTTTTTTGTTACCCAGGACTTGAAAGGGCAACCCAGAGGATTGGAAATACACCTGATACCGGAGAAAGAGGTATCGATGGCAAATCAACGATTCACCGAATATCTGCACCGGCAGAGGGAAATGTACAAACCATCCCTCGTTCAAAGCTATCTGCCTGATCTCGACCTGTGCCGCTACCAGTTTCCCCCGGGAGTAAGCTACCCGGACATCCGTCTCTTTGACAAGGATAACAGCCAGGTAAAGAAATTCATCGCCGAGAATGGCGGAAGTATGCAGGGCAATGTCTCACTCAGAGGATTAGAATACCTGTATCACCACAATGAAGAAAAAAGCCTGCCCATGCTGGTATCCAGCGGACTCGCGGGTCACCTGCTTGTACAGCCGGAAGCCAAAAGGTTCGCACTGGCACAGGATACCTTCAACGATGATCCATCGGAAACCCTGACCGCCGTGGAAACCAACAAAGGCGTGCTGCTGTTCGAATACTCCGGTTACGGAAAGACGTGCTGCCATTCCTTTATGCAGCATCTGGCCGACCGTTTCTTCATCACGGGTGAAGAGAAACCGGAGTTTGTCAATCTGTACAAGCTGACACGCCCGAACGCAGAAGTGGTAAAGGCATTCCATGCATCCCCGAATGCCTTCTCACTCTATACGAACTCCTTTCTGCCGGACAAGGCGCAATACCTGGATGCGACTATCCTGCGGAACGCCCAGCTGAATAAAAGCCATCGTATGGAACCGACATTGGATGCTTATGATAAGTTTGCTTCCTCCTATGGGGTAGTCCCCACTATTGCCAATGCCCAGATACTCCGGTTGCTATCCTTACAGGAAACCGCAGGAATCTATGGGATAGACTACGCAGCCAGGAGAATTCCGTTCATGCATAAAAACTCTTTTAACTCCCAGTTTAATGCGTTACAGAATATTCCGGCAGAAAATAAAGGCGAACAGGAAAAGATCAAAGCACTGATCCGTGATCAGGCAACCTATATTTTAAAACGTGATTATGGAATTTCATCGGATAACCGGCAGAATAAAGAGATAGACCCCATTATCTCCATACAGACTCCGGGGGGAGCCGTCTACCTGCCGGTGACAGATGAAGGAGTCCTCTACAAGCAATGTTTTCTCCAGGACCTGGCTGACCGTTTCTTCACTCCGGAGGTACAATCTTTGGGACGGATCAGGGAATTCTACATCTCCAATCCGAACCATAGTACGGAACATTACATGCAGAAGCATCTGGACTTCTTCCGGTCCAACCCGTCGGATAAACAGTTGGCAAATATCCCATTGTATCCCATCGAACAGTCCGAGCTGCTGAAAAAAGGAGGCTATCCCACAGAACCGGCTTATCATGCCTTCAAACAGTTTACGGAAGACAACCGGCTTTCGGTGAATTCTAAAAATGCAGAGATATTCACCCTGCTCTTTATCCGGGAATACGGCTTACCGGCAGATTTCAATACCAATGAGAGTTACAAAGAGTTCACCCACAAAGGTGATTTCAAACCGCTGAACCAAGAAATGTCCGAGCTACAATCCCAAAAGGGATACAGTGAAAAAACATTCTACCATATTCAAAACAGGCAGCAGCAACTCGCCGACAAGATACTCGGCCTGGAATACAAACTGGCCTGTCCACCGTTGCAACTGACCGGACCGGCGGCATCGGAAAAGAAAAAGGCGGCTCCCCGCCGGAACAAGTCACATAATCCCCGCATCTAAAACTGATTGTCATGCCTACATGGATGGAAAAAATAAAAGATACATTCTCCGCCAAGGCGGATTTAAAAAGCCTTTTCATAGAGTTGCAGCCCGATAACCGGGTCTCGACTGTCATGGTCGTATCGTATGTCCCGACGGACAAGGATTCTTTTCCTGTGTTTATGGATCTGACCGCCCGGATAGCTATGGACCGGAAAACAATACCGGATAACCTGTTGCTGCATTTTGAAGGGATACCTGTGGGAGAAATCCCTTTCACCAGTGAACTACCGGCAAAAGACAGTGAGAAGGCACTCCGTTTCATCGTCTCTCACGGAGGCATCACTGAAAACAACTCCGTCCCTCTACGGAAAGCGGCCTACCTGAGAGCGTGCCAAAGGGGACTGGCGGCAGAGAATTTCCAGGCATTGGACCACTCACCGGGCTATAAGCGTTTTGTTGCTTATGAGGATGCTATGGAAAAAGTCGCAGCAGGGAAACAGGCCAAACAATTCTACACCATCGTTGAGACGGAACAAGGCATCCGGGTATTCAATGACGGATTATCCGGAGCGAGAAAGTTCCGGGATTATCTGCAATCAACGGCGGATAATTTCTACTCTAACTCTCTACAGAATGTGGAATCATTGAATATCTACCGGATAGAAACTGTTTCGCGCCGGATGCTGCAACTCTCCAACGGTAATCAAACCTCCATGCCGCAAGCGGCAATGGAAATCCTGGCAAATTACAAGCCTTCCGTCACTTTCGACATGCATCCTATCGGAGAAAATCTCGACCGGTTTGTTACAGTTGGCGCACTGGAACTCTCCGCCCGAAACTGGAACATCATGACTCTTCAGGATATAGCTGACAGAGGATACGCCCATTTACCGGCGGACGAATCGTTTGCCTATAAAAAGGATTTCTTACCTGTGGAGAAAGGTATCCGTGAGATTACCCGGCAAAAGGATTTGCACCGGGATTATCCTTTTCAGCAGATGATGGATGAACTGCAAACCGCTGCCAAGTCATTGGCCGGAACGCTGTTAAACCGGGATGGAATCCGGAAGGATGATCACCGGATAAGCCCGGCTGTTGAAGCCTCCAAGGACGGACAGATCCAAACAGCCGTGAAACCGCAGGACAAACCCGAATCTCCCCGTAACAATGAAAAGAAAAAAGTCCGAACAAAAACCGCTTCCGCCAAAAAGCAGGCGAAGCCCAAATTATAGTGCTTATGGAACTGATAAATAACGCATTCATTTCCGAAAACGAGATGCCACGCAGCCGTAGGGATGCCGGAAGAAAAGCATTTCTGCAGACTTTCAGGAACCTGTTCACGAACCGAAATCCTTTCAGGAAGTTCATGGACACCTATCGTTTCAATACGATCCGCTGGAGTGCATCCAACCTTCACGAACCTTCATGGGGAAAACGAGTCGGATTGTTCTTTCAGACCAGGAATCCGGTTGCCTTACTCCGGGATGAGTACCGGACCAACCGCAGTGACCTGTTGAATAAATGGGAAGTATCCAACCTAAACCGCATCCAGACGGAGCTGATACGAATCGGGAGAACGCCGGTTCAGGATAAAGACAGGAATACGTTCAAGAGTCTGAACGGCATTGAAAAAAAGATCAGACAACTCCAAGGGTACGAAGGATGCCCCGACATGAGCCACGAAAAGCAGCTTCTGGCGACATACAGGTATATCCTCTCTTCTCCTTTTGACCGGAAATTCGGAGGATTGCCGCCCGATGAGATTTGTGGGATGTTACGGCAGAACGGACTGTCCGAATCAAACCTCCCTTACCAGAATTATGAAGGAATCCTGCAAGGCCGTGAAACAGTTTTGTATGAACTGACAACCCGAAAGAACGGGGAGAAATACCTCCGACCGGCAGACCAAGTGAAACTGAATGCCGGGATGACAGGAATTGCAATGGATTTAACCAGCCGTTTCCCGGCAAGGGAAACCTCTATACCGAATCTGACGGAAGGCATACAGGCATCGGAGAAAAAAGAGAAACTCTCCGTACCCAAAGAACCGAAGAAGAGGGTAAGGAAGGAAAAGACAAAGGTCAAGAGTGTAAAAATTAAATAGTCATTCAACATTAAAAAACAAGTAAAATGAAAACGATTTGCATCTGTGAAAAGCCATCCGTGGCACGCAGTATTGCCCAGGTTCTGGGCGCAACGGAGAAACAGGAGGGATATTTGAGTGGAAACGGGTATGCCGTTACATGAACTTACGGCCATCTGCTGGCATTGGCCCTGCCTCAAGACTACGGTATCATCCGTGCGGAAAAAGAGATGCTGCCGATTATTCCCGACCCGTTCAAACTGGTTGTCCGCCAGGTAAAGGCGGAAGAGGGTTATAAGGCTGATCCGTCGGCATTGAAACAACTGGACGTGATCCGTAAACTGTTGAATCATACCGGTAGTGTGATCATTTGTACGGATGCGGCTCGCGAAGGGGAACTTATAGCTAGGTATGTCCTTGAATATCTGGGGTACACCAAAGAAACCAAACGCCTGTGGATATCCTCGCTTACGGAAAAATCAATACGGGAGGGATTCAATAACCTTAAACCAAGCAGGGAGTTTGACAGCCTGTACCGTTCCGCCAAAGCCCGGAGAGAAGCAGATTGGATAATAGGTATAAATGCGAGTCTCGCTTTAAGCATGGCTGCCGGAAAGAGCAATTATTCCCTGGGAAGGGTACAGACCCCGACACTTGCTATGATTTGCCGCCGATACATGGATAACAGGGACTTTATAGCCAAACCCTATTACCAGCTACAACTACGGACTACAAAGGCAGGGGAAGAACTTGTAATGACCTGCGCCGAAAAGTATGATACACCGGAGAAACTCGACGTTGCCCGTAAAAAAGTCTATGAAGAGAAAACGGCTAAAGTAGTGCAGGTAGAAAAAAAAGAAGTTTCAGAAGAGGCTCCGCTGCTTTATGATTTAACTGCCCTGCAACGGAGTGCCAATACCAAACTCGGACTGACCGCAGAGCAAACGCTGAACATTGCCCAAAAGTTGTATGAATTCGGCTACATCTCATATCCTCGTACCGGATGCCGTTATATCACGGAGGACATCTTTGAGCAAATTCCTTCTCTCATCGCCCTACTGAAGCAACATCCCCGTTTTGCACGGCATGCGGAGAATCTCTGTAACCGGACTTTGAACCAGTATTGCGTGGACGATAGTAAAATGACAGACCATTTAACCCGATATCAGGTTAAGTGGTCTTAACACGAATAATTTATTAACCCGATATTGCTTCAATTATGCCAGTAAGATGCTGTAAAATAAGACCATACAATTATATTTTTCAGATAAACTTCCTGATAATAATATAATATTGTAATATTTGCCTGATATTTTTTGCACAAATCGTGCAAAAATTTTTTAAACAAATAATATTTCACACATGAAAGAAGGAATTTTATTAGAGGAACTTCTGCAATCTTTT
>ERZ833515.987-NODE-987-length-21763-cov-4.245301_pt1 | contig 21763 bp, 11 predicted proteins | sample MGYA00519949_ERZ833515 | MGnify/ENA primary metagenome ERZ833515 (study PRJEB31850, sample SAMEA3708741) | human gut metagenome | biome: human gut; feature: human-associated habitat; material: faeces | place: China | collected 2014 ...
TTTTGGCAGAAATGTGGTTTTTCTCTTGTTCATTTAGGTGAGCATTTAGAGGCGAGTAGTGGTTGTTATTCTGCTATTGCTCTAAAAGGCCTTTCTGCACAGGGGATTGAATTGGAAAGAGAAGCGAAGCAATATTTTCAACGAAATATGCCTTTGTCCTTTCATCCACTTGCTCAGGAATTTAATACCGCATCAGTAGATTGGAAATTGCTTGATGAAGATTGGTTAAGCCTAAAAAACTTCGCTTATTTTCACCGCACTTTAGCTTCCGCTTTGCCGGCAATTCGTCGATTTTTGATGAATTTAGATGAAAAAGATTGCCCTTTAATGAGAGATTATTTCATCACAAAACAGATACCCTATAATAAGAAAAATGGGTTAAAATTATTACGTTCGGAAATTGCACAAAAATTAAAAAAGGAGGCAAAATGAGCGAACAAGAAAAAAAAGGTTGGTTCCGTAAAGCGGTAGATGAATATAATAAATTTTGCAGTGAGCTTGGTTTAGATAAAGGTAGCTGTCGAGGTTGTATGCCACGCATTGAATTTGATGATGATGGTAAGGTAAAAAAAGAGAAACCACTAGAACCACTCAAAAAATAAAAGAAAACAGGGTTAAATAAACCCTGTTTTTTTATACAGATAAATATTGAAAAGTAGAGTGAATTTGCTAAACTAATCAACTGTTCAAGTAAAAAATGAGATAAAAATTGACCGCACTTATGAAAACAACCTATTTTAATTTTGATATTCCGACTCAGTCCAATGATCATAAAATTCTTGGCAATGTATTAGCGAGTGCAGATGCACTTGCTATTAGTGAAATTGCAGAGCAATACGATGGATTGACTGTGGTTGTGACACCGGATACCAAAAGTGCGGTTCGTTTATCACAAGTTTTACCGGATTTAACTTCTCAGCCCGTTCAGTTTTTTCCTGATTGGGAAACGTTGCCTTACGATTCTTTTTCGCCTCATCAAGAAATTATTTCTTCTCGTTTAAGTGCGCTATTTCATTTGCAAAATACTAAAAAAGGTATCTTTGTTTTACCGATTAGCACATTAATGCAACGTGTATGCCCACCGAAATATCTACAGCACAATGTCCTTCTGATTAAAAAAGGTGACCGTCTTGTCATTGAAAAATTGCGATTACAATTAGAGTCAGCAGGATATCGTTCTGTAGAACAAGTGCTAGAACATGGCGAATATGCTGTGCGCGGATCACTTTTAGATCTTTTCCCAATGGGAAGTGCGGTTCCATTTCGCTTAGATTTTTTTGATGATGAAATTGATTCGATTCGTACTTTTGATGTCGATACGCAGCGAACGTTAGATGAAATTCAATCTATTAATTTATTACCTGCACACGAATTTCCAACAGATGAGAAAGGCATTGAATTTTTCCGTACACAATTTAGAGAAACCTTTGGTGAAATTCGTCGTGATCCTGAGCATATTTATCAGCAAATCAGTAAAGGAACATTAATTTCAGGGATTGAATACTGGCAGCCGTTATTCTTTGATGAAATGGCAACGTTGTTTGATTACTTGCCAGAAAAAACGTTGTTTGTGGATATGGAAACAAATCAAGCACAAGGAGAACATTTTTATCTTGATGCCAAACAGCGTTATGAGCATCGTAAAGTCGATCCTATGCGTCCTCTTTTGCCGCCAGAACGTTTGTGGCTAAGCATTGATGCGGTAAATCATACATTAAAAAATTATCCTAAAATTAATTTTAAAGCAGAAAAAGTGCGGTCATCTGTTCGTCAGAAAAATTTAGCGGTGTCCGCATTACCAGCAGTGACCATTCAATCACAGCAAAAAGAACCGTTATCCCAACTTCGACAGTTTATTGAACATTTTAAAGGAAATGTTTTATTTTCAGTTGAAACTGAAGGACGACGTGAAACTTTACTGGATTTACTTTCACCATTAAAAATTAAACCTAAACAGATTAAAACCTTATCTGAAGCCAATCAAGACAAGTTTAATCTTTGGGTAAGTCGTCTTGAGCAAGGTTTTATTCTTGATGAGGCTAAACTCGCTGTCATTACTGAACATGAAATTTTAGGCGAGCGAGTACAGCAACGTCAGCGTGATAAACGTAAGGCGGTCAATCCTGATACCTTAGTGCGTAATCTGGCTGAATTAAAAATTGGGCAGCCCGTTGTACATTTAGATCATGGTGTTGGGCGTTATGGTGGCTTAGTGACACTCGATACTGGGGGTATAAAAGCAGAATATTTGCTGATTAATTATGCGAATGAATCCAAACTTTATGTGCCTGTTGGTTCTCTTCATTTAATTAGTCGCTATGTCGGTGGCTCAGATGAAACCGCACCACTGCATAAATTAGGTAATGAATCCTGGGCGAAAACGCGTCAAAAGGCCGCAGAAAAAATTCGTGATGTGGCCGCTGAATTACTTGATGTATATGCCCAACGAGAAGTGAAAAAAGGCTTTGAGTTTAAATATGATCGTGAGGAATTCCAGCAATTCGCTGCAACCTTTCCTTTTGAAGAAACGCACGATCAAGCCATGGCGATTAATGCCGTTATTTCGGATATGTGTCAGCCTAAAGCGATGGATCGTTTGGTTTGTGGTGATGTGGGCTTTGGGAAAACTGAAGTGGCGATGCGAGCCGCATTTTTGGCGGTCATGAACCATAAACAAGTGGCTGTATTAGTCCCTACAACCTTGTTAGCTCAACAGCATTACGAGAATTTTAAAGATCGTTTTGCTAATTTGCCGGTTAATGTGGAAGTGCTTTCTCGCTTTAAAACAGCTAAAGAGCAAAAACAAATCTTAGAAAATTTAGCCGAAGGAAAAGTCGATATTCTGATTGGAACCCATAAATTGATCCAATCCGATGTGAAGTTTTCTGATCTTGGCTTACTCATCATTGATGAAGAACATCGCTTTGGTGTGGGACAAAAAGAGAAAATTAAACAACTTCGAGCAAATATTGATATTTTAACGCTTACCGCAACACCAATTCCTCGTACTTTGAATATGGCGATGAATGGTATTCGCGATCTTTCTATTATTGCTACACCACCGGCTCGTCGAGTGAGTATCAAAACATTTGTTCGCCAGAAAGATGATTTAATTATTCGTGAAGCGATTCTGCGTGAGATTTTGCGTGGCGGGCAAGTTTATTATTTACATAATGATGTGGCGAGTATTGAAAATACGGCTGAAAAACTGACCGCACTTGTGCCAGAGGCACGAGTTGTGATAGGACATGGTCAAATGCGAGAACGAGAACTTGAACGCGTGATGAGTGATTTTTATCATCAACGTTATAATGTTTTAGTCTGTTCCACCATTATTGAAACAGGAATTGACGTACCAACGGCAAATACGATCATTATTGAACGTGCAGATAATTTTGGTTTAGCTCAGCTTCACCAATTGCGTGGGCGAGTGGGACGTTCTCACCACCAAGCTTATGCGTATTTGCTTACACCTCCACCGAAATTAATGACGAAAGATGCGAAACGTCGTTTAGAGGCATTAGAAAGTTTAGATAACTTAGGTGCAGGTTTCATCCTTGCGACGCACGATTTAGAAATTCGCGGCGCAGGTGAATTATTAGGGAATGAACAAAGTGGACAAATTGAGAGCATCGGTTTTTCACTTTATATGGAATTACTTGATGCGGCAGTTAAAGCCTTAAAAGAGGGAAGAGAACCTTCATTAGAAGAGATTACACATCAGCAAGCTGAAATTGAGCTACGTGTTCCAGCTTTATTGCCAGATGATTATCTTGGCGATGTAAATATGCGTTTGTCGTTCTATAAACGCATTGCTGCAGCAGAAAGTAAGCAAGAGTTAGATGAATTAAAAGTTGAATTAATTGATCGCTTTGGCCTATTACCTGAAGCAACTAAAAATCTTTTACAAATTGCTGAGATGCGTTTAATGGTGAAACCATTAAAAGTGCTGAAAATCGATGCAGGGGCTCAAGGTGGCTTTATTGAATTTTCACCTTCCGCAAAAGTTGATCCTGAAAAATTCATTAAACTGATTCAACAAAATCCAATTGTTTATCGCTTTGATGGTCCATTAAAATTTAAGTTTGTGAAAGCACTTCCAGAAAACAAAGTGCGGTTAGAATTTGTGATGGATTTAGTGAAGACGCTGACTGAGTAGCAAGTAAATAAAAAGGCTGACAAAATGTCAGCCTTTCTTTTTCACGTTTTATTAGTGAAGCGTTTCAACAACGCTTAAGAACATTTTTAAGATACCGGCATTTAATAAGTCGATAAAGAATGCCCCTACCATTGGTACGATTAAGAACGCTTTGTGAGAAGGTCCGAAACGACTAGTAATCGCTTGCATGTTAGCAACGGCTGTTGGTGTTGCACCGAGACCGAAACCACAGTGACCCGCACTTAATACAATCGCATCATAATCTTTACCCATCATACGGTATGTGACGTAGATGGCGAAGAAAGCCATGAAGGCAACTTGAACCGCTAAGATAATGAGTACATCTGCTGCAAGGCCTACCAATTCCCAAAGTTTGAGAGACATTAAGGCGATGGCTAAGAAGATAGATAAACCTACACTACCTAATACGTCAATCGCTGAATCAGCCACTTGGAATTTGAATAAGTGGGTTAAGCTGTTACGAATAATTACACCAGTAAACAAACACCATACGAATGTTGGTAATTGCATTTCTGTACCTTTTGTTAAGCCATCTAAATATTTACCGATGAGTAAACATAAAGAAAGCATTGCGATGGTCTCAATGATTGAGCGCGCATTTATTTTACGTTTGTAAGTTGGGTGTTCAAATGCCTCTTGTACGTCATCTACTTCATCATTCTCTGGGTTTTCACCTTGTTTTTGATGATTTAATAAATAACGAGATACTGGACCACCTAAGACACCACCGAAGACTAAACCGAATGTGGCACATGCCATGGCAATTTCTGTTGCAGCAGGTAGGTTAAATTCTTTAGTGAATGTTTCTGCCCATGCCGCACCTGTACCATGACCACCGGTTAGGGTAACTGAACCTGCAAGTAAACCATAAGCAGGATCAATACCTAATAATTGAGTACCTAAAATACCGATGACATTTTGGCAAACAATGAGTATTGCGGCTGCAAATAGGAAGATAACTAATGGTTTTCCGCCTTTAATTAAGCGAGCAAAGTTTGCACTTAAACCGATAGAGGAGAAGAATACTAACATCATCGATGTTTTTAAGCTTTCCTCAAAGGTAAATGAGGTGCCGTTTACTTTGTATAAAATGGTTAATGCAATAGCCACAATAAAGCCACCAACAACAGGCTCAGGGATATTGAATGTTTGTAAAACGCGAATACGTTTTACTAGAAAAAAACCAAGTAATAATACAAAACTTGCTAAAGCAAGCGTTTGATAGGTATCAAAAACAATATTCACGAAATATCCTCCTATTTAGTTTGGTTTCGAGAATTCTTATGAGTTGTGTTCAGGTTCAACCACCACAATGTCAACATTGCTATGTAATCCACGTGGTAATTGGGAGCCTTTTCTGCCGCGTTCCGCTCGGAATTTTTGCAGATCTTCCGGTTTTAATGTGATTTTTCGTTTACCGGAATGGAACTCAAGGCTGGCTTGCTCTGAAATTAAGAACAATTTCACCAATAATTCTGACCGCGCTTTTGCATTCGCTGCTGGAATACTGATGATTTTGTTGCCTTTCCCTTTTGATAATGCCGGTAAATCCCGTACCGGAAAAATCAGCATTCGACCCGCTGAAGTGAGGGACACAAGAAGTGAGGCCGACTCGGAAAGTGTCTCAGGTTTCAAGACTTTCGCATTTTCTGGCAAAGAAATCAAGGCTTTTCCTGCTTTATTGCGTGCAATTAAATCTTCAAATTTGCAAATAAAACCGTATCCTGCATCTGATGCCATCAATAATTCTTGTTTTTCAGGTTCCATAATAACCTGTTCAATGGTTGCACCGGCCGGTAATGTGAGTTTACCGGTGAGCGGTTCACCTTGTGAACGCGCAGAAGGTAGGCTTAATGGATCTAAAGCATAACTACGACCAGTACTATCAATAAAAATCACCGGTTGATTGCTTTTACCGCAAGCGTGCGCGAGATATTTATCACCTGCTTTATAGCTTAATCCTATCGGATCAATGTCATGACCTTTTGCACAGCGTACCCAGCCCATTTCAGATAAGATGACGGTAACGGGTTCAGCAGGAGTCATTTCACTTTCAGAAATGGCTTTCGCTTCTTCACGTTCAACTAATTGAGACATTCTAGGGCTGGCGTATTTTTTCGCATCTTCTTGAATTTCTTTTTTGATCAAGGTATTTAAGCGACGCTCAGATCCTAAAATTAACTCTAAATTCGACCGCTCTTCTTCAAGTTTATCTTTTTCAGCTTGTAACTGATGTTCTTCTAATTTAGCTAAATGGCGCAAACGTAAGTTTAAAATGGCTTCTGCCTGTTCATCACTTAAGTTAAAGCGAGCCATTAAAACTTGTTTAGGTTCATCTTCAGTACGAATAATTTCAATCACTTCATCAATATTGAGGAAGGCAATCATCAAACCATCTAAAATATGTAAACGAGCGAGTACTTTATCTAAACGATGTTGTAAACGACGCGTTACTGTTGTACGACGGAATGTCAGCCATTCGGTAAGAACTTGAAGTAAGCCTTTCACGGCTGGTTTATGATCAAGTCCGATCATATTCATATTCACACGATAGCTTTTTTCGAGATCCGTTGTCGCAAATAAATGCGCCATTAAGGCATCAGTATCAACACGATTTGAACGTGGCACAAGCACGATACGCACAGGATTTTCATAATCCGCTTCATCACGAATATCTTCCACCATTGGCAATTTTTTCGCCGTCATTTGCTCAGCAATTTGTGCAATGATTTTTGATGGTGAAGATTGATGAGGAAGTGCGCTAATGATGATTTCACCGTTTTCTTTATGCCATGTCGCACGCATTTTGATGGAGCCACGGCCGGTTTCGTACATTTTGCGAATATCATCTTTTGGCGAAATAATTTCCGCTTCAGTTGGGAAATCAGGCCCTTGAATGATATTGAGCACATCATCTAATCCAGCTTTTGGATTATCTAATAGCAGAACAGCGGCATCCGCCACTTCATTAATATTGTGTGGTGGAATATCTGTTGCCATCCCGACAGCAATCCCGGTGGTGCCGTTCAAGAGAATATGAGGCAAACGTGCAGGCAAATATTGTGGTTCTTCTAAAGTACCATCAAAGTTCGGTTGGAAATCAACGGTACCTTGACCTAATTCAGTTAATAGAATCTCAGAAATTTTGGACAGACGAGATTCTGTATAACGCATTGCCGCGAATGATTTAGGATCATCTGGTGCCCCCCAGTTTCCTTGGCCATCCACTAAAGGATAACGGTAAGAAAAGGGCTGAGCCATTAATACCATGGCTTCATAACAAGCGAAGTCGCCGTGTGGATGGAATTTACCTAACACTTCACCAACGGTACGCGCAGATTTTTTAAATTTCGCTGCAGCATTTAAACCCAGTTCAGACATCGCATAAACAATACGACGTTGGACAGGCTTTAAGCCATCACCAATAAAAGGCAATGCACGATCCATGATGACGTACATTGAATAATTAAGGTAAGCCTTTTCTGTAAAGGTGCGAAGTGGCATCTGCTCGATGCCTTCGTAGTTAATATTGCTCATATTCTTCTAATCTATTTTCTTGTTGCACCAGAACTCGCATCAGAGTGTTCGTGATGAGAATGTCCCATATCCATTCCTTTATGACTGTCAATTTCGTAAGGAACAGGTTGCGGTTTTTGTGGATTGGCTTCTTTAAAGGCTTCGTCTTTTAATTTGCCAGAATAAATATTCGGATTTTTTTCGCCTTCAACCACAATATGTCCCATTGTGCCTTTATTTACAGCGCGGAAAATGGAATGATCCATAAAGACATAAGTACCCGGCACATCAATTCTCGTTTCCACCATAGTGGCACTACCGGATGGAATCAATGTGGTTTGGACGTTGTGATTAACAAGTGTACCGCCTTCCACATACACATTGTCAAATACCGCACCGATTAAGTGGAAAGAAGAGCATAAATTCGGCCCCGCATTTCCTACAAATAGGCGAATTGTTTCGCCAGTTTTTGCTTTTAAGGCATTTTCATCCATAGTTGCACCGACTTTGCCGTTGAACAACACATATTCTGGGCGCTCATCAATGGCTTTTTGCATACTGAATGGCTGCAAGCCAGGATCGCCAAATTCACCTTTGGTATAGAATTCACTTTGCATAATGTAAAATTCGCGATCCACTTTTGGTAAACCTTCTTTGGGCTCAACTAAAACTAAACCATACATCCCCTTGGCAAGGTGAATATCCACAGGCTGACTGCCACAGTGGTATAGATAAATTCCCGAACGTAACGCTCTAAATTGGAAGGTAGATGTGCGTGTTGGTGGCGTTTCACTTGCGAGTGCTCCGCCCATTGGTACGGCTGCAGCATGGAAATCGATACTGTGTGGCATCATTGAACTCGCTGAGTTGGAAAGTTGCACTTCCACCATGTCGCCTTCGCGAACACGAATAAACGGCGCAGGCACGCTACCATTTAATGTCCAAAATTTAAATTGCACACCATCCATTAAATCCATAATTTGCTCAAGTGCGGTCAGTTTTACCACGACTTTTGCTGGATAGTTACGCTCAATCGGTTTTGGCACATTTGGCGCAAGCGTCAGTTCAGCTTCAATCTCTGGTAAATTCTCAACTGCAGTGGTTGCTGTATTTGAGGCTTTTTCTTCTGCTTGAGCAGAAGGAATAAGGCTTAAACCAGCACCTAATGTAATTGTTGCTAGGCCTAGTGCACTGTTTTTAAAAAAATCTCGACGTTGTTCGTTCATGATTGACCTCAAATAATTAAACGGTTAAATCCACTTGATCGCCATTAGTTTGCAACCAATTTTTGCGATCCTCTGCTCGTTTTTTAGCGAGTAACATATCCATTAATTCTAATGTTGCTGCGCCTTGATCTTCCTCCAGATCGTAAGTTAATTGAACTAAGCGACGAGTATTCGGATCCATGGTGGTTTCACGTAATTGTGAAGGATCCATTTCACCCAAACCTTTGAATCGTTGTACGTTTAAGGTACCTTTTTTACCTTTTAAACGTTCTAAAATCGCTTCTTTCTCATTTTCATCAAGGGCATAAAAGACTTCTTTGCCTAAGTCGATACGATAGAGTGGGGGCATTGCTACATAAACGTGTCCATCTTGTACCAATTTCGGGAAATGGCGTAAAAAGAGGGCACAGAGTAGGGTGGCAATATGCAAACCATCAGAGTCCGCATCGGCTAAAATACAAACTTTCCCGTAACGAAGTTGAGATAAGTCTTCATTATCAGGGTCGATACCAAGCGCCACAGCAATATCATGAATTTCCGTTGAGCCAAGCACTTGATCACTGGCGACTTCCCAAGTATTTAAGATTTTTCCGCGTAACGGCAGGATAGCTTGATATTCACGATCACGCGCCTGCTTGGCCGATCCACCCGCAGAGTCACCCTCTACTAAGAATAATTCGGTTTTTTCTAAATTTTGTGATGCACAATCGGCTAATTTACCTGGTAGAGCAGGGCCACTCACTAATTTTTTACGTACGACTTTTTTGGCTGCATTCAGACGACGTTGTGCAGAACTGATCGCCATTTCAGCTAAGCGATCCGCATCTTGTACGTTTTGGTTTAGCCATAAACTGAAGGCATCTTTTAAAACCCCCGCAACAAAGACCGCACTTTGACGGGAAGATAAACGCTCTTTCGTTTGGCCAGCAAATTGAGCATCTTGCATTTTCAGTGAAAGAATATAAGCACAGCGATCCCAAATATCATCTGCCGTTAATTTCACGCCACGTGGTAATTTATTGCGGAATTCGCAATATTCAGTCATGGCATTGAGCAAGCCTTGGCGAAGACCATTTACGTGTGTTCCGCCTTGTACCGTAGGAATCAAGTTTACATAGCTTTCTGCAATAAGTTCGCCACCTTCAGGTAACCATAATAATGCCCAACTTACTGCTTCTGTTGAGCCTTTAAATTCACCGACAAAAGGTTTTTCAGGCAAGGTTTCAAAACCATTCACTGCTTCGGTTAAGTAATCCGATAAACCGTCTTGATAGCACCACACATCTTCGGTGTTATTGACTTTATCGACAAATTTAATCTCTAAGCCTGAACAAAGTACAGCTTTAGCACGTAATAAGTGACGTAAACGGCTGACAGAAAAATTCTTGCTATCAAAATATTTTGGGTTTGGTTTGAAGTGGACGGTGGTACCGGTTGTACGTCTGCCACAAGTCCCGATGACTTCTAATTCTTCTACTTTTACGCCATTTTCAAAGGCAATTTTATATACTTCGCCGTTACGTTTGACTTGAATATCAACGCGTTCAGAAAGAGCATTGACAACAGAAATCCCTACCCCGTGTAAGCCACCTGCAAATTCATAGTTTTTATTCGAGAATTTACCGCCAGCGTGAAGTTTGGTTAAGATGACTTCAACACCTGAAACCCCTTCAGTTGGGTGAATATCCACCGGCATCCCGCGTCCATTATCAATGACTTCAAGCGATTGATCAGCATGTAAAATTACTTCAATTTTGGTGGCAAAACCCGCAAGGGCTTCGTCCACACTGTTATCAATAACTTCTTGTGCAAGATGATTTGGACGGGTGGTGTCCGTGTACATGCCGGGGCGAATTTGCACAGGTTCGAGATCTTTTAGAACCGTAATTTCTTGAGCAGAATAATTTGTAGTCATTTTTAAAATTAGTTACTTATTTATAAAAAAATTAGCATGATTTTATCAAAAAATGACGCGTTGATAAAATCAAAGATGAGAAAAGGGAAGAATACTACATTAATTAAAAGTGCGGTCAAAATTTGACGTGAATTTTGACCGCACTCTGGATTCATTTGAACCTATTTAATCTGCTATAGATTGACTTATCTCAATACTAAGCTTTTGCTTTTGTGGCTAAATATTCCTGCAAACCTTTATCTCTCAATTTACAGCTCGGGCATTCCCCGCAACCGCCTTCAACACCTTCGTAGCAAGTGTGAGTGTGCTGACGAATATAATCTAACGCACCTAATTCATCAGCTAATTCCCAAGTTTGTGCTTTGGTAAGATACATTAACGGTGTTTTTAAATTGAACGGATAATCCATGGCTAAATTGAGGGTGACATTCATGGATTTAACAAAAACATCACGACAATCCGGATAGCCACTGAAATCCGTTTCACATACACCCGTGATAATGTCATTAATACCTTGCCCTTTTGCGTAAATTGCCGCATACAACAAGAAGAGCGCATTGCGCCCATCCACAAAGGTATTCGGTAATTCACCATCTTTTTTTTGCTCAATATCTGCATTGGCATCCATTAAGGCATTATGGGTAATGGATTTGATGACGGATGTATCAATCAACGTTTGTTTTACGCCGAGATCTTTCGCTATCCAACGGGCTTTTTCTAATTCAATTGCGTGGCGCTGGCCGTATTGAAAGGTGACGGCTTCGACATTTTCTACGCCATATTCAGCAATAGCTTGAATTAAACAGGTTGTGGAGTCTTGTCCACCAGAGAAGATCACAAGGGCTTTACGATTGTGATTAGGATTTGAAATATTCATAGGTTACCTAGTTTTTTTATGTAGGAGGTTTGCGAACTACAAGTTAAAAATGAGGCGGTATTGTAGAAGTCAAAGATAAATTTTGCAAGAAAAGGACTAATTTAAGCAGGAAAATACGGAGAGAATTGTGATACAATTTTGGCAACTTAGTTTTAAAAAAGGTAAACACAATGAAAAAATTAATTCTTATTGTTATTGGTGCATTAGTAATTTCAGCTTGCGCAAATAAAGACGTTTATTTTAATGGTTCGGAAGGATCCCATTCAGGTATGAAATTTGATAAAGACACTCGTCATTGGGGCGTTAATCAATAATTGTTTTGATAAAAGAAAAGCCATACAGTTGTATGGCTTTTTTGTTAAATCACTTCTTCTTGGCAATGTGGGCAAGTCATTAAATGTTCTTCATTATTATGCACAATATAATGGCCCATTTTTTTCGCTTTAGTATCAAGATATTTCGTATTGTAACGATTTTCACCTACATTTAATGGCACGCGTTCTACAATATTAATGCCTGCTTTTTTCATTGTTTCTACTTTTTGTGGGTTGTTTGTCATCAAGCGAACTTGTTTCACACCTAATAATTCAAACATATCGGCACACACATTAAAGTTACGCTCATCAGCTTTAAAGCCTAATGCAAGGTTGGCTTCAATAGTATCCATCCCTTGATCTTGTAATGAATAAGCACGAATTTTATTGATTAGACCAATACCTCGTCCTTCTTCACGATGATAGATCAACACACCTCGACCCGCTTCGCTAATTTGGCGTAATGCGGCTGCAAGCTGGAAACCGCAATCGCATTTTAAACTGTGTAACGCATCACCCGTTAAGCATTCAGAATGAATGCGGGCGAGCACAGGCTCATCTTGGTTTGAAATATCACCCATCACTAAAGCGACATGTTCTTTTTTTGTATCGGGAAATTCAAATCCGACCATTTTAAATATGCCATATTCGGTAGGCAAATTGGCTTGAGCAACCAGTTGGATTTTTGACATAACTTATCCTTTTTCAACTTTATTCTGCTAAAATGTGCACTTTATTTTTATTATCAAGAGGCAACAATGTTTAAAAGGCTGTCATTATATACGTTATTCCTTTGTCTTGTACCATTTTTTGTTTGGGGTTTTGCTTATCATTGGCATGGAAACAACCAATTAATGGAATGGGATTATTGGCTTTATCTTTTAACCGAAACCGGTAGTGTGCCTTATGCTTTAATTACCTGTGGTGTGTTTGCTTTACTTTTCCGTTTTCTTTTTGAAAATCGTAAACAGTGGATTATGGGCGTGATTGTAATGGGCTTGTCGGTATTATCTACACAAGTGATTAAAACGGGCTTAAAAACGGTTTTTGCTGAGCCGCGTCCTTTCACTGTCTATTTAGCGGAAAAAACAGAAAGCACTACAGATGCTTTTTATCATCAAGATCGTTCAGAGCGTGCGAAATTAGTGGATAAATTTTATTCCACACAAGCGGATACGCCAGCCTGGTTAAAAGCACATTATGAAGATGAAACGGGTTATTCTTTTCCATCAGGGCATTCTATTTTCGCAGCGACTTGGCTTATGTTAGCCGTAGGGTTTAGCCAATTATTGGGCAATCGTTCTTTTAAAGCGGAATTGCTTATTGGAGCGATGACAATTTGGGGCGTATTAATGTTGATTAGTCGAGTGCGTTTAGGTATGCATTACCCAATTGATCTATTGATTGCAATAATTTCAGCATGGGCTGTACATATTATTATTTTCAGTTTTTTACAAAGGAAAAATATCTTTTCTACAAATAAAGAAGTAGATAATTAAATTAGCAAACGTTTTCCTTTTATTGTTTAACTGGTTGATAATGATTGCTAATTAAATATTTGGTCAGGAAATATATATTAAAAGTTTATTTTTGGAATGTAATGTCAAGAAATGTAAATGTTGGTAAATTAGATGTTATTGGTGGCTAATTGATCTATAATCCCCCCCCCGCGAATAATGATGAGTTATTTGTAATTTAACAAATTTTAGCAATATTTTTATGATTTTAATTTTATGAGGATGAATTAAATGAACAAGATTTTTAAGGTAATTTGGTGTAGTTCTAGCCAAGTATGGGTCGCTGTATCTGAATTATCAAAAGTAAAACCGGTATCTTCAGTTTCTAGCGTGAAGAAAACCTCTTCAGCAGTTTCAACGTTATTAAAAACAACCGCACTTGCGATACCCTTTGCGTTATCACCACTTGCAGCACATGCGTATGTGGCAATTGGTTCAACAAACTATGCTGGCTATGCAATTACTTCTGATGGTGCGAGTGCTGCACCAAGTTACGGTGCAGATCAAACCTGGGCATACGATTATAAAAACCCAGGTAATAGATCTTACGATAATGCAAATGGCTCAAGTAATAGACAAGATTCTTATGCAAATAATGGGGCATATGCAGAAGGGATTGCAATAGGTAAAAATACTGCAGTACAAAGTTCAAGAGGTGCCTCTGATGGTATTGCTATTGGTGATTTTGCAAAAGCTACAGGTGGTTTGGCTACATCAATTGGTGCGTTTTCTCATGCTGAAACAACAGGCTCTACCGCTATTGGTACAGCTTCACGTGCAGCAGGATTTAACTCTTTAGCAATGATGCGTCAATCTGCAGCAATTGGTGATTACTCTGCAGCTATTGGTTCCGTAGCATATGCAAAAGGTGCGGCTAGTTTTGCATTTGGTGCATCCGCTACTGCAAATGGTGATCAATCAATTGCAATTGGTAATACAGCGCCTCAAACATTAAATGGTTTACCTGGTGAAGGTGAGGCAAGAAGAACTAGATATGATGGCGAGAATAATACCCAAACAAATGGCGCTCGTTCCGTTGCTATTGGTACAGGCGCTAAAACCAATGGTGATGACTCTTTTGCTTTTGGTTCTCTTGCAAAAACTGGTGAATTTTATCTTGGTAAAGATGCTTATATTGAAGGAAATGTAACTCGTCCAAACACACCTGCTGAGAAAGCGATTGCATTCGGTACAAGTGCATCAGCATCGGGCAATAAATCTATTGCATTTGGTTATAATGCATTAGGTGGTAGCGAGAATTCTATTGCATTTGGTGTAGACGCTAAAGCTCATAAAAAAGATGCGATTGCATTTGGTAATAGTGCTAATGCAAGCGAAGCAAACTCAATTGCATTTGGTGCTAATTCACAAGCTTTACATGAAAATGTAATCACTATTGGTAAGGATTCTAAAGCAACTAAAAAAGGTGCAATGACTATCGGTGAAAGCGCACAATCTAATGCAAATAACTCATTGGCTTTAGGTAATGGCACCATTATCAATCAAGAAGACATCAAAAATAAAAATGCAAAATATACGAATGATGGCTTTGAAATTGAAAACGGTGTAGTTGCGATTGCAAATAAAGGTAAAGAGCGTCGTTTAGTGAATCTTGCTGCAGGTCGTGAAGATACTGATGCGGTAAATGTTAAACAATTATCTGAAGTAAATGATAATCTTGCGAAATCTATCGCAGGACCAAATTACAATGGTTATACCGTTGATGGTAATGGTCGATACACCTATAAAGCGCCTGATTTTGAAATTAAGAATAAAATACTTCACACTGTAAAAGAAGCAGTTGAATTGGCACAAACAAACTATGTAAGTGTTAACTCAACAATTGATCCAGAAACTGCTGGTAGTAACTACGATAATAAAGGTGCACAAGGTGCAGGTTCTATTGCATTAGGTGAATCAACAGGAACAAACGCTGCTGCTGTAGATTCAGTTGCTATCGGTCATAATACGAAAGTAAATGGCAACAATACCGTTGCAATTGGTGCAAATATTACTGCTGCGACAAATGGTTCAGTGATCTTGGGTGATAGCTCAAAAGCTGATGGTTCGCATGCAACTGAAACAGTAGCAAGTAAAGCTATTGATGGTCACACCTATAATTTTGCTGGTAAAGCAAAAGACGCAGGTCGTTTTGTAAGCGTTGGTGAAAAAGGCAACGAGCGTCAAATTAAAAATGTAGCTGCAGGTCATGTAGAAGCTGATTCAACAGATGCGATTAATGGTTCTCAATTATATGCGGTTGCATCACGTGTTGAGCAAGGCTGGAAAATTACAGCAGCGCAAACAGGTACCGGTGAAGTAAGCGGTAATGCTGAGAAAAAAGTTGCAATGGGTGATACCGTTACATTTACAGCTGGAGATAACATTAAGATTACTCAAAATGAGAAAAACTTAACCGTTGCGACAAAAGAAAATGTAACTTTCACGAATGTCACTACTGGCAATACTTCTTTAGATGATAAAGGCTTAACTATTAAAAATGGTCCAAGCGTAACTAAAGATGGCATTAATGCTGGCGATAAGAAAATTACTAATGTATCAAATGGTACAATTTCTGCAGACAGTAAAGATGCCGTAAATGGTTCACAGCTTTATGCAACTAACCAAAATGTGACTAACAATGCGAATAATATCGCAAATAATGCACAAAACATTACTAAAAATGCGCAAAATATCACCAAGAATGCAGAGAATATTGCTAAAGGTTTAAACTTTAAAGGTGATAATGCAGATGTAACAGTAAATCGTCAATTAGGCGAAACATTGAATGTCACAGGTGGTGCAGATAAAGAGCAATTAACTGATAATAACATTGGTGTTATTGGTGAGAGCAATCCAAGTGTTGCTACAGGTGGTTTAGCAATTAAATTAGCAAAAGATCTTAAAGGTTTAAACAGTGTTGAAACCAAACAGATTAAACTTGGCGATAACAATAGTAATACCACAATTAAATACGAGGGAGATCGTATTAAATACGGCGATAAAACTGTTGCTAATTTAGATGATGAAAAACATATTACTAATACTACTTATGCAGTAGGTAACGATGGTAATGTAAGTTTAACTTACACAGATGGTAAAGGTAATGTTGTTAATGGTATGACAGCAACGATTACTGGTGTGGCTAAAAATGATCTTTCTAACATCAATAATGATGGCAAAAAAGTGATTACTGGTTTAGGAACCATCGTTGAAGCCGCTGATAGTTCTGTTACTGTAACGAATACAACTGATGCTGTAGGTCGTACTACATATAAAGTAAAAGCGAATGTACCTGGAGCTGATGCATTTAATATTAAATACAAAGCAAATGGTGCAAATGACCAAACTGTTGCATTAACTGAAGGTTTAGATTTCACTGATGGTAACTTCACGACAGCATCAGTAGCTGCAAATGGTGTGGTTAAATACGATGTAAACGTTGGTGAGATCGAAAACGGTGCAAATGGTAAAGATGGCAAACCTGGCGTTAAAGGTGATAATGGCTTAGCTACGGTCAAAACTGTCGTTGAAGCAATCAATAACAGTGGTTGGTTAGCAAATGCAACTAAATCAACAGGTGAACTTGATGGCACATCAACCGCAACTAAAGTGAAACCAGGCGCAGTGGTAAACTTCGACGCAGGTAAAAACTTAAAAGTTAAACAAACGCTTAATGGTGATGATCATACTTATACCTATTCCTTAGATAGTAACTTAACTAACTTAGACAAAGTTGTTGTTAATGGTAAAGATGGCGCTAATGGTAAAGATGGTGTAACTATCACTGGTCCAAATGGTGCTAAAGGTGAAGATGGTAAAGTCGGAATTACTGGCAAAGATGGTAAAGACGCTGTATCTATCGCAGGTAAAGATGGCGTTGGTCACATCGGTTTAACTGGTCCTAAAGGCGCAGATGGTAGCGACGGTAAATCTGTTGATATCTCAACAAATGATGGTACACAAACTTTAGTGAACCAAGAGCCAGGTACAGATAAATCACAACGTATTGTTTACACACCGAAAGATAAAGACGGTAATCCAATTAAAGGCAAAGACGGCAAAGATATTGTTCGTGAAGTTGCAACAATGGATGATGGTTTGAAATTCGCTGGAGATGATGGTCAAACTGATGACTCTAAAGTAATAGCGAAAAAACTTAACCAAAAAATTGATATTGTAGGTGGTGCAGACAAAACTAAATTGACAGAAAACAACATTGGCGTGAATAACAAAGATGGTAAGTTAAATGTTCAATTGTCTAAAGATATCAATTTAACTAATGATGGTTCAATTAAGTTTGGTGATAACAACCTAAACATCAACAAAGATGGTTTAACTATTACTGGTGGTCCAAGTGTGACTAAAACTGGTATCGATGGTGGCAATAAGCAAATTAAAAATGTTGCTGAAGGCACAGAAGATAATGATGCTGTGACTGTTAAACAGTTAAAAGATTCAAAAACAGCACTTGTAAATGGTAAAAATACTTCTGTAACTGGTACAGGTACAAAAGCAGATCCATATAAAGTGAATGTTGAAGGCGCATTGAAAGATATCACTTCAATCACGAACAAAGATGGTAACGGTAAAGTTGAATTTGCAGCTGATCAAGTTGTTAATGTCGCAGGTGATAATCCAATCAAATTGGATGCGAAAACAGGTGATATTACAGGCTTAACTAATAAAGATCTGAATGGTCCAACTTATGCGAAAGCTGGCCGTGCTGCAACAGAAGAGCAATTAGAGGCTAAAGGCACCCAAATTACCAATAATTTAACCGCAAAAGGTTTAAATTTTGGTGCACAATCGGGTGATGTTATTCACAAAGATTTAGGTGAGAAACTTGATATTGTGGGTGAAGGCACTAAAGCAGATGATCGTTATGATGCAACTAACATCAAAACCATGACTAAAGATGGCAAAGTTGTTATTGGTTTAGCTAAAGATCTTACTGCAGATAAAGTGACAGTCGGTCAAAAAGGCGAACCTGGTAAAGATGGTGTTGATGGACAAATTGGTGTGAACGGTAAAGACGGTTCTGCAGTTGTACTCAACGGTAAAGATGGTTCTATTGGCTTAAATGGTGAAAACGGTAAAAACGGCGTTTCTATCAAAGGCGATCAAGGCCCTGCAGGTGTTGATGGTAAAGCTGGTGAAACCAAAAACCGTATCGTTTACGAATATAAAGATCCAAACGATCCAAATAAAACTATCAAAGAAGATGTTGCAACACTTAATGATGGCTTGAAATTTAAAGGCGATAAAGGTGACTCTATTGCGAAGAAACTTAATGAAGAGCTAGAAATTTTAGGTAAGTTAGATCCAAATGCAGACGTGACAGATAAAAACTTACGTGTTGACAATGATGCAGGCAAGTTAGTTCTGAAAATGGCTAAACAGCTACAAGACTTAACCAGTGCAACGTTCATTGATGAAACAACAGGTAATAAATCTGTTATCGATGGTAATGGCTTAACTGTTAAACCAAAAGATGCAGATAACACTAAAACGGTTAGTGTCACTGATAAGGGCTTAAATAACGGTGGAAACCAAATCGTTAATGTTGATAGTGGCTTGAAAGACGCAACAGGAAATAAAGTTGCCTTGGAAGATGCTACTGGAAACACTTTAAATAATGCAGTTAATGTTGGTGATTTGAAAGATACTATTGGTAATATTACTAATAATGGCTTTGGTTTAACTGACGAAAATGGTAATGATGTTAAAGCTAAACTTGGTGAAACTGTAACGGTTAAAGGCGACGGTAGTGTAACCACTAAAGTTATCACAGACAAAGACGGTAAAGCGAAATTACAAGTTGGCTTAAACAAAGATGTAACCATTGGTAATGAAAATGAACCAGGTACTATCACTGTTAAAGGTGAAAATGGTAAAGATGGTATCTCTATCAATGGTAAAGATGGCTCTATCGGCCTGAAAGGTGAGGATGGTAAAGACGGCATTGCCTTAAATGGTAAAGACGGTACTATCGGCATCAACGGTAAAGATGGTTCTAACGGTAAAATCACTGTTGCACAAGGCCAAGCAGGTCTTGATGGTAACGATGGTAAAGACGGTAAAACTAAGACCCGTATCGTTTACGAAAAACCAAATGGTGATAAGGAAGAAGTGGCAACACTTAACGATGGCTTGAAGTTTACAGGCAATAATGAAGTCGTTAATAGCCATAAATTAAATTCTTTAGTCACTATTAAAGGTGAAGGCGTTGACAAAGCTGCATCTGAAGCATTTAAATCAGCAGCAGGTAATGTCAATGTTAAAGCTGATGGTGAGGGTACCCTAGAAGTTCAACTTGCTAAAGACTTGAAGAATATTGATTCTATCTCAAATAAAGATGGTCAAAAAATCGAGTTTAAAGATGGTGGAACAACAATCTCTGGTGGTAATGTAAGCGTTGATGGTAACAAAATTACCGATGTCAAAGCTGGTGAAGATGACACTGATGCTGTGAATGTTAAACAGTTGAAAGACGGTATTGCTCAAGCTACAACGAAAGTAGCAGCTGGCAAAAATGTTAATGTGACATCTGATAAGAATCCAGATGGTAGCACAACTTACACAGTTGCAACTAAAGATGATGTCGACTTTACTTCTGTAACCACAGGTAAAACCACAATGAATGATGGTGGAATCACTATCAAAGCTACCGAAGGTGGTAAAACTAACGTTACCTTAACCAATAAAGGTTTAGATAACGGCGGTAATAAAGTAGTGAATGTTGCAGAAGGTAAAAATGATACTGATGCTGTAAATGTTAAACAATTGAAAGCTGCGAAAACAGAAGTTGAAGCAGGTGACAATGTTGTTGTAACAAGTACTAAAGGTTCAAATGGTCAAACTATCTACAAAGTAAATGCTACTGATAATTCGGCTCACGTTGATGGTTCTGATGCAATAACCGTAACCAAAGCACCAACTACACGTAAAAATGGCACAACGACTGTGACAGATTACAAAGTAGATCTTTCAAATAAAACGAAAGATGATATTAATAAAGGTGTAGATGCACACGACACAGTAAATAACAAAGGTTTAACCTTCAATGCAGATAAAGGTACAACTGGCGTTAAGAAACTGGGCTCTCAAGTGGCTGTAAACGGTGATAATAAAAATATTGAAACAGTTGCTGATGCAAATGGTGTGAAAGTGAAACTGAAAGATGATATTTCAGTAAACACTGTTACAGCGAAAACCATCAAAGCGGGTGACACAACGATCAATGATAATGGCTTAACCATTAACAATGGCCCAAGTGTGACTAAAGATGGCATCAATGCTGGTGGTTCTCGTATTACCAATGTAGCGCCAGGTAGAGATGGTACTGATGCAGTGAATGTCAATCAGCTCAAGAAAGCAACAAATGAAATTCACAATAGCCTAAACAAAATGGATAAACGCCGTAAAGCAGGTACTGCTTCTGCATTAGCTACAGCTGGCTTAATGCAGGCATACCGTGAAGGTCAATCTTCAGTGACTGCTGGTGTAGGACAATACCAAAATCAAAGTGCAGTAGCTGTAGGTTACTCTCGCTTATCTGATAATGGTAAGTACGGTGTGAAAGTATCCTTTACAACCAATACTCAAGGTGAAGTAGGCGGAACTGCAAGTGCGGGTTACTTCTGGTAATCTTCTCATTGGTATTGAAACCATTTAAATCATAAATCAAAGACCGGTTTTAGTGATAAAGCCGGTCTTTTTTATTGCTTGTAGAAAATATGATTTTTGTCATGGATTTTCATTTTGATTTCAAGGAAAATACAGCCTATATATTCCAACAAATTTGACCGCTCTTTTAAGGAGACAATATGTATTACGGTATTGATATCGGTGGCACAAAGATTGAATTAGCTGCTTTTAATGCAAAATTAGAAAAGCTTTATACCGAGCGCGTGCCAACGCCACAAACAGATTATCAAGATTGGTTGCAGACGATCAAAGTTTTAGTCGAACGTGCGGATGCCCACTTTGGTGAAAAAGGAACGGTAGGCCTTGGGTTGCCAGGATTTGTTAATTTGACAACTGGACTCGCTGAAGTGACGAATATTCGTGTCGCAGATAATAAGCCTATTTTAACTGATCTTGAGAAAATACTCGGGCGTGAAGTGCGAGCTGAAAATGATGCAAATTGCTTTGCGCTTTCTGAAGCTTGGGATGAAGAAAATACCCAATATCCTTCTGTATTAGGGCTTATTTT
>ERZ833515.992-NODE-992-length-21678-cov-10.757203_pt1 | contig 21678 bp, 16 predicted proteins | sample MGYA00519949_ERZ833515 | MGnify/ENA primary metagenome ERZ833515 (study PRJEB31850, sample SAMEA3708741) | human gut metagenome | biome: human gut; feature: human-associated habitat; material: faeces | place: China | collected 2014 ...
GTCCCTGTGGCGAAGCGAAAGCCGATGCTGCCCGGAAAAGCCCTGGTCAGAATGGATCAAAACCCCGTCACTTCAGTGATCGGGTTGCTTAGCTCCCTCGCGCGGAAGTTTCTGAACGACGAGACGTTCTTCCAGCAGTGGATCGAGGCGGAGGACGGACCCGGGTCGGCGCTTCTCGCGCCTACGTTCCCCGGAGACGTGCGGATTCTCGCCTTGGATGGACGAGGATGGATGATCGCCGACGGGTGCTACCTCGCCTCGACGCCGGAGGTTGACGTCACGGCGAAGATGCAGGGCGTCGGCCGGGCGCTTCTCGCGGATTCGGGCGGGTTCTTCATCATGAAGGCTTCGGGCCGCGGGGAGCTCGCGATCTCGGGCTTCGGCTCGGTGCGCGAAATGGAGGTGCGCCCGGACCGACCCGTTCTCGTGGACAACGGGCACCTCGTCGCCTGGGACGCCGCGTTGGACTACGAAATCACGGTGAAGACCGGCCGCTCGGGCCTCCTCGGGCGGGTCGTGCAGAGCCAGCTCACGGGCGAAGGGTTCGTCCTCAAGTTCTCGGGCGCGGGGCGCGTGCTGGTGAGTTCGCGCAACCAGGGCGGCTTCATTGACTGGATCTTCTCGCGCAGGCCGCGCGACAAGGCCGAGAAGGAGCGCGGATAGCAGCGCGACGCAGGAGGAGGGAGGCGAAGGCCGGAGAAAGGCGGGTGCGGGGACGCCCGCCCGAGATAATCCCCACGCCGGGAGCCTGAGCGCGCGGCCCCGCGCCCGCTACAATGAGCCGTTTGTGAATTCATCCATCCTCAAACAGAGGTTTCCGTCTTGAACGCCCGCGTCTACCCGCATCCCATCATCGCCCGCGAGGGCTGGCCGATTCTCTTCGGCGCCTTCGTGGTCTTCCTCGTCTGCTTCTATTTCGATCTCGGCATCGTCACCTTCCTCGCCTTCGCGTTCTTCGTCTTCGCGCTGCAGTTCTTCCGCGATCCCGCGCGCGAAGCGCCCGAAGACCCCCGCGCGGTCGTGAGCCCCGTGGACGGGCGCGTCTGCAAGGTCGAGAAGACGGTCAACCCGGAAACGGGCGAGAACTGCGTGAAGATCTCGATCTTCATGAACGTCTTCAACGTGCACAGCCAGAAGTCGCCCGTTGAGGGCGTCGTGGAGAAGGTCACCTACACGCCGGGGCTCTTCGTCAACGCCGACCTCGACAAGGCCTCGACCGAAAACGAGCGCAACGCCGTCACGGTGCGCATGGCCGACGGCCGCCGCGTCACCTTCATCCAGGTCGCCGGCCTCGTCGCGCGCCGCATCATCTGCTACACCGTGATCGGCCAGAAGCTCGAGCGCGGCGAGCGCTACGGCTTCATCCGCTTCGGCTCGCGCGTGGACGTCTACCTCCCGCCCGAGGCGGAGGTGCTCGCCGGCATCGGCGACAAGGTGACGGGCGTGCTTACGCCGATCGCGCGCCTCTGACGCCCTTCCGAGCGCCTTGAACGCAGAAACGCCGCAGACCGGGAATTCCCCACTGCGGCGTTTTTCTTTGCGGGCCGCACCCTCGGGGCGGGGGCGCGCCGCAGACTCATTTGTTGACGACCTTACGGTTGAAGACGAGGAGTTCGTCGTGCGCGGCGCCCGAGAGCTCCTGGTGGGGCGCGAGCGTGGTCTTCGGATTTTCTCTGGCGATCTGCGCGGCCTCGATCTGCTGCTCGAGCCGGGCTGCGGTCTTCACGGGTGCGCCGTCGTCGGGCGCGACCATGGACTTTCTCGTCGAGAGGATCGAACTGCGGCGCATCGCGAGCCACCCGTCGAGAAGGAGTGAATCCTCGATCACGGCGGTGATGGTCCACGCGGGGCGGCCCTCTGCGGCGGGAGAGGTCGAAACGATCGTCTGCGAGGCGTTGAAGGGCGTTTCGGAGAGGTTCTTCACGAGGACCGGGTCGTCGGTGACGATCTCGAGCTTCACGGAGCGCCCCACGGCGTAGTTGAAGGGCGCGGCGTTCGTGTAGGCGTCGAGGTCAAACCCTTCGGGGCGCTCGAACCTGGTGTCGAGCATGTGCGCCGTCTCGATGCGGTGCAGCGCGAGGTGGCGGTAGTTGTCGTACTTCTCGAACTGGCAGACGAGGTACGTGCGCACGTCCTGCTGCACGAGCCCGAGGGGCTTCACGTTCGCTTCGACGGTGTGGTCGCGGGCGTTGTTGTAGCGCACGAAGAGGAGCCGGTCGTGCAGCAGCGCTTCGGTGACGGCCTCGAAGACCGTGTCGCGGATCGTGGGCGGCAGGAAGGGAAGCGCGGGGCTCACGACCTTCATCTTCCTCAGCCACGAGGCCGTGGGTGAGGCGTCGGCGGCGTTGCGCGCGTCGGCGAAGAGGGGCTTCAGGCCCGAGAGGATCGTCGAGGGCAGCAGCATGTGCAGGTACTGGTCGCAGAGCCGCAGGAGCAGCGTCTCCTGCGACCCGAGGAGCGGCAGGTGCAGCCCTCGTCCCGAGGTGTTCCACCGGAAGCCGTAGGGCTTTCTCGACATGTTCGCGACGATCGGGAAGACGTGCGGATTCTCGCGGATCGTCTTCAGGTAGCGCTGCAGCGTGCGGCGGCGGATGTCGATGCCGTCGGCCGCGAGCTTCTGCTGGATCTCCGACCCCGTCACCCAACGCTTGAGGGGGATGCATTCGAGGATGCGCACCATCGTGATCACTTCCTCGAACATGAAGCTGTTGAGCTGGTCTTTCCTGGGCATTGCGGTCTTGGGATGAGGGTGAAGTGGAGGGGCGGCCGACCGCGGGACGGCCGGCACGGGCGAGCGTTTCTGAGGCGCGCCCGGAGCGCCGCTCTCATCAGCGAAGGGGCCGCCCCTTCAGGAAGAGACGGCCCGGTCGAGAGGAGGAATGGCGGCGTCGGACGTCAGTGCTTGACCGCTTCGTCGGCCGCGGCGGCTTCGGCCTCTTCGGCTTCGCGCTGTGCGGCGAGGTCGGCCTGAATCGGATTCGGGCGGCCGCGCCACCAGCACCAGAACTCATAGACGAAGCCCGAGAGCGCGTAGATGCAGAAGAGGATGAAGATCGAGAGCGAGGTGTTGCTCGAGATCACGATGAAGAGGAGCGCGCAGACGACGATCACCCAGAAGGGGACGGTGCGCACGACGGCGTAGCACTTCCCGGAGAAGAAGGGGGCGTTGGAGACCATCGTGAGGCCCGCGTAGAGGGTGACGACGAGCGCAATCGTGCTCTGGTAGGAAAGGAGCCAGTCGGGGAGGTGGTTCTCAACGGCGAGCCACACGAAGCCGCAGACGAGCGCGGCGGCGGCCGGCGACGGGAGCCCCTGGAAGTAGTTCTTGCTCACCACGCCCACGTTGCAGTTGAAGCGGGCGAGGCGCAGGAGCGCGCAGAGCGCGTAGATGAAGGCGGTCGCCCAGCCGAGCTTGCCGAGCTCAACCAAGGAGAACTCATAGACGATCAGCGCCGGGGCGACGCCGAAGCTCACCGCGTCGGCGAGACTGTCCATCTGCACGCCGAATTCGGACTGCGTATGCGTGAGGCGCGCCACGCGCCCGTCCATGCCGTCAAAGAGCATGGAGAAGAAGACGGCGATGGCGGCGGCGGAGAAGTCTCCGTTCATCGCCTGGATGATGCCGTAGAAGGCGGCGAAGAGCGCGGCGCCCGTAAAGGCGTTGGGGAGTACGTAGATGCTCTTGGACCTCACCGCCTGAAGACGGCGCTGGCCGATGGAGGCGAGGCTTTCGCGGCGCGGCGGATTGTTCGGTGTCATTGTTTCTCTGAAGGGTGTCTGAACGAGGACGGAGGGGCGCGCAGGGGCGGGGACGAGGGCTCCGGCGCCGACCGGCCGCGTACTTGTGGACGCGACCGGTCACGCCATTGTAATGACTGACCGCGCGGCGTCATAGCAACATTTGTCGCCGCAGGTTTCCGAGGGTGGGACGCGCCCGTCAGGACTTTGCCGCGCCGTCCACGCGCAGGTGGTAGGTGCGCGTGAGGCTGCGCTGAATGCGGTACTCCACGGGCTTGCCGCCGTAGAAGCAGGCGACGCGCCGGCCGATCAGCACCGCCGTCGGCACGGGGAGGTCGTGGCGGCGGCAGAGCGCGGGGCGGCTCCGCTCCGTTTTGCGCTCCGGCCTATTCTTTCGATCACCCGCAGGCAATCGTCCGGTCCCGGGCGCCTCGAAAAGCTTCGGGAAGTCTCGAAATGCGCCGCGGCCGGCCTAGAATTCCTGCCGCAACGATTCACACTTCTTCGTAGAGGAGCAGGCTTCCATGTCCTTCGTCTTCGCGCCCCCGCCCCAGGCCGTCATTCCGGTTCAGGACGAGCGTTATGAATTCTTCCCCGTCAACCGCGTCTACGGCGCGGCCAAGAACTACGCCGCGGGCGACGCGGAGCGTGCGGCGAAGGCGGGCTTTCAGCCGCCGCTCTTTCTCAAGGCGGCCGACACGGTGACGCCCGTCGCCGACGGCGAAACCTACCGCTGGGCGATGCCCCCGCGCACGACGAAGATGATCCCCGAGCTCGAGCTCGTCGCCTGCCTCGGCAGGGGTGGGCGCAACCTCACGGTTGAGGAGGCCGAGAAGTGCATCTGGGGTTGGTGCGTGGGCTTTGACTTTACGCGCCGCCTCGCGCCCGAGGACCGCGCCGATGGCGGCCCCTGGGACCAGATGAAGACCTTGGACGGCGGCGCACCCGTCTCGCACGTGCGTCCGGCCTACCGCACGCCGCTTCCCGCGCCGACGGAGATCTATCTCTATCAGAACAACCAGAAGAAGCAGGGCGCGAGCACGAGCTTCATGATCGCCTCTCCCGCCGAGCTGATCGCCCTCATCTCGCGCTACTGGGAGGTCCGGCCGGGCGACCTCGTCTTCACGGGCGCGCCCGTGAACGTTCCCGAAGCGCACGTCGGCGACCAGTTTGAGGGCGGCGTCAACGGCGTCGGCAAGCTCAAGGTCGAGATCGTCGCGGGCGAATAGCCGCTCAGCCCTTCATCCGTCAGAACCAAAAAAGCTCCTGCAGCATCTTCCGCTGCGGGAGCTTTTTTTTGCGATGCGGTTTCATTGACAGCGCTTGATCGGATGACGACACGGATCGGCGGGCGGTGATGTGCCCGAACGAGCAGAGTCACGGATGGCCGGAGATCCCTTTGAGACGCGACTTCCTCACGGAGGAGAACAAGCGCCGCATGACGCTGTTCGGCTAGGTGCCGGTCTACGCCGCGGCGGGCTGATCGCTCTCCGGCCGTTGAGAACGGCGTCTGCACGGGCGCTCCGGACGACCTGCAGGCCTAATGGGCGGGCCGCGGCTGAGGCATTCCATTCGGGCATGAAAAAAGCTCCTGCATTCCGGTCGAGTGCTGGAGCTTTTCTTCAGGGCGGGCGGCCCGTTGAATGAACCGCCCGAAGGCGTGCGGCCTAGTCGCCCACCGTGCCGTCGGAGTTGACCGACTCGCGGTTGGCGGCGAGCTTACCGGCTTCGAGACCGGCGCCCGCCTCGCGGGCCTGATCGACGACCTCGGACTTGCCCTTGTTCTGGAAGACGCGCAGGGATCCGAGCACGCCGCCCATCAGCACGACGAAGCCGATCGTCATCGACATCGTGGGCATTTCACCGCGCCAGATGAGCGCGTAGACGACCGCGAAGACCGATTCGAACACAATGAGCTGGCCGCCCAGGGCCGCAGGCAGGAGCTGGCTCATGCGGTTCCAGCAGATCATCGCGACCCAGGAGCAGAGCAGGCCGATCATGAGCGCGACGCCCAGGAACTTCCACGGTGCCGGCCCCATCGTCGTGACGGCCGTGTCCATGAAGCCGAAGGGCCAGGCGAGGATGCCGAAGAGCGCAGCAGCGAAGGGGAGCACCGTCACGCCCTGCAGGGCCGTCCAGGCGCCCGTCGAGTGCTGTGGGTGCTTGAGGAGCCACTCGGCGTTCATGATCGAGAACCACGTCCACGAGCAGACCGCGGCGAGGCCGAAGCCCACGCCGATCCAGTAGTCCATGCCGCCTTCGGCGGACATGGCGGCTGCGCGCTCAAACTCGGTGAGGTTCGCGACCACGAGACCGAGGAAGATCACCGCGAGGGGCGGGAGGATCTTGCTCCAGGCGACGGCCGACTCGGACCCGCGGTAGCGGATGTTCGAGCAGATGGCGACCAGAACCGGAATGACGGCCATGAACATGCCCGCCAAGGGCGCGCCCGCCATGCGGATGCAGATCGTGAGGAGGCAATAGAAGAGCACGTTGCCGAAGAGCGGCAGCTTGAAGGACTCCCACACGTCGGCGCGGGAGAACATGCGCAGCTGCCGGCGGAAGACCACCAGGAAGGGCAGCGAAATGAGGCCGAAGGCGATGAAGCGCGAGAGCGCCACGAGCACGGGGTTGTACTCGGGCACCATCAGCGGGGCGATGTAGATGAGGCCCCAAAGGGCGCCGGCGGCAATGCCAAGGAGGACGCCGATCAACATGTTGGGCAACCTACCTTTCCTCTGTTTCAGGCGTCCGCCTTTCACCCGGACGTCCAATTCAACTTCGGCGCGATCCTTTTGAAGGGGGAGCTGCGTGGGATCGGCCGCGTGTGCGCCGCCGCGCGCTTCGCTCGCGGAGACGCTTCTCCGCGGCTGGTCATGAAGCCCGTGCCGGCCCGCCTTCAGGAAGTGCTGCGCCCGCATGAGGGAGCGGAGGTGCGCTTGAGGAAGGCGCATCGGGAGGGCTCGTCCGGCCGGTCGGAAGCCTTGGAAGGGGAGCTTCCCGGACGCGCTCAACTCCTCTCGCGCATCCACCGGACGGACGCACCATCCTGATTAAACCCATGGTAACACTGCATTTGCCCTAAGCAAAGCGCTTTAAGGGTTATCGCTAGAGACGCGCAGCGAAGGGGAGATGTGAGGAGAAGGAACCTCTCGGGGAATACCCTTCGGCAGTTTGCAGCAACCGCCCCATACGCATAAACGCGCATGTTTGTGCGGCGTGCGCGCGTGAGAGACCTTCGGTGGGGGCCCGAACTCCGTTATTGGGCGGCCGAAACTGCGGTTTCTGCGGAGGCGGCGGGCGCGGAAGGCTTCGCTGCGGGCGGATTCTCTTCCTTTTCCTTCTCTTCGAGCTCGTCGGCGAGGAAGGAGACGGCCGCGGCGTAGAAGTAGCTGCGGTTGTAGCGCAGGATCGCGGCGAAGGATCCCGTGCCTATAAAGTAGTCCACGCCGCGCTCGTTGTTGGACTTCACCCAGGGAAGATCCACGAGGAGCGTGGGCTCGTCGTCCTTGAGGGGCAGGGGCTCCATGGGTCTGACGCCCGCGCGGAGGAGTTCCCCCGCGGTCGTGTGGGTCTTGATGCCGCCCGAGCCCGTCGCGGCGAAGATCTCGGGCGTGGCGGCGACGCGGTAGAGCGGGCGCTCGCCCCGCACCCAGCCGTGCACGAGGAGGAAGTTCGCCACCGAGGCGATGCCGTCGGCGTCGTTGCCGACCACGTCGATGCGGCCGTCGCCGTCGCCGTCGCGGCCGTAGGCCTTGAGCGATGAAGGCATGAACTGCCCGAGCCCCATCGCGCCCGCGAAGGATCCGGTGACGGTGACGGGCTCGGTCTTCTCGAGCCAGCAGAATTCGAGGAAGTTCGCGAGCTCGGCGCGGTAGTACTTCGCGCGCCGCGTGTAGTCGAAGGAGAGCGTCATCAGGGCGTCGAGGACCCGGAAGCTGCCCATGTTGCGCCCGTAGATCGACTCGATCCCGATGATCGCCGCGACGGCGTAGCGCGAGACGCCCGTCTCGGCTTCGATGCGCTCGAACACGGCGCGGTTCTCCTCGAGAAACGCCGCGCCCCGCGAGATGCGCTCGCGGTCGACGAGGTTGCGCTCATAGAGGCGGAAGTTCTTTTCGGGCGTGGTCTTCTTGTTCGCGTTCGGCCGCGGCGTCGTGTACCGCTCCGAGAGGGGCGAGTAGCGCGCGACCCGCACCTCGGACTCGAGCCACTCGAAGGGAATGTTCCTTTGGGTTGAAAGTTCCTGCAGGAAGGCGCGCACGTCGGGGCGCTCGATGTAGTCCGAGGCCGACGGGCTCCCCTTCACGGAGTCGCTCGGCGGCACGGCCGGGGGCGGCGCCGGGGTCTTCGCCGGCTCCTTCACGGGTTCCTTCTCAGACGGCTGCTGCGCGGTCTTCTGCGGCTCGACGCGCTCGGGGGCGGCCGCCTCCGCGGGCGCCGCCGGTGTGCTCTGCGCGGCCGCTCCGGGAGCGGCTTCGGCACTCCGGCCCCCCTCGGGCGCTGCGCAGGCCGAGAGCGCAAGAAGCGCGATGAGGATCGGGGCGGAGCGGAGTCGGAGGGGGCGGGCCATGGACGGGTCTTGAGGACGGAGAAATCTGGAGACGCTCCTGATTCTAGCGGCCGCCTCCATGGTGCCGCCGCCCGCCCCCGGCAGAATTGTTCTATGAACCGACCGGAGGCCTCCGCCGCGCCCGGTTTCAAGCGGGAGCGGGCCCTGTGCTAGTCTCAACGGCAGACAGACCGATCACAACCTCCCCGACACTCATGCCCACCACCGACTGGCAGTCGCTTCCCACCGGGTACTTCACGCACCAACTCGTGAACCTCCCGAATCCTCTTGAAAACGCCCCGGAGTCGCCCGAACGGATCGAGGCGATCGAGACGCGCATGATGCTCGCGGGCCTCGACGAGCGCATCCGCCGCGTCGAATGCGGACCGGCGCCGCGCGAGGCGGTGCTGCTCGCGCACGACGAGGAGTACCTCGACGCGCTCGAGCGCGCGGGCGCCGGAGACAAGGAGGCGCTCGCGCGCTTCTCCGAACCCGACACGCGCGTGGGGCCGGACACCTACGACTGCGCGATGGCGAGCGCCGGAGCGGTCGTGCGCGCGGTTGACGCCGTCTTCGCGCGCACGGTGAAGAACGCCTTCTGCGCCGTGAGGCCCCCGGGACACCACGCCTCGCGCGCGCGGGCGAGCGGCTTTTGCTACCTCAACAACGCCGCCATCGGCGCGCTCTGGGCGCAGAAGCGCTACCGGCTCTCGCGCATCATGGTGCTCGACTTCGACGCGCACCACGGCGACGGCACGGAGGAGATCCTCGCGGGGCGGAGCGCCTTCCGCTTCCTCTCGCTCTTCCAGTGGCCGCTTTTTCCCCACCGGCGCATGGACCCGCAGCCCGCCAACGCCATCCTTTCGCCCCTCGAGGCCGGGGCGGACGGGGTGGAGCTGCGGCGCGTGGTCGAGGAGTCGTGGCTTCCCGAGATCGAACGCTTCCGGCCCGAACTCATGATCCTCTCGGCGGGGTTCGACGCCCACACCGAGGAGCGGATCGCACAGCTGAAGGCCGCCGAAATCGACTACGCGTGCCTCACGCGCCTTCTCGTCGAGGCGTCCTGGCGACACTGCGAAGGGCGGCTCGTGAGCGTGCTCGAGGGCGGCTATGAGCTCAGGAGTCTCGCGCGGAGCGTCTTCACGCACCTACAGGGGCTCGTGCGGACGCCCGCCCTTTGACCCGTAAGGAGCATTGAGCGCAATGGACTCGAAGATTCTGATGCCGGGAGTGCGCCCGCGGGAGGTCTGGGCCTGGTCGGCCTTCGACTTCGCCAACTCGGGCTACACGACGGTGGTGCTCACGGCCGTCTTCAACGCCTACTTCGTCTCGGTCGTGGCGGGCGACGCCCCGTGGGCGACCTTCGCCTGGACGTGCATCATCGCCGCCTCGAACGCCGCGAGCCTCGTGTTGATGCCGGTGGTCGGGGCGGTCGCGGACGCCGCCGCGAAGAAGAAGCTCTGGCTCTTCGCCGCCACGGCCTGCGCCGTCGCGGGCACCGTCGGACTCGCCTTCTGCGGCCCGGGCACGATTGCGCTCGCCGCCCTGATGGTGATCGTCTCCAACATCGGCTACAACGTGGGCGAGACCCTCAACTCTGCCTTCCTCCCCGAAATCGCCCGCCCCGAAGCCGTGGGCAAGGTCTCGGGCTGGGGGTGGTCCTTCGGCTACTGCGGCGGACTCGTGACCTTGGGCGCGTCGCTCGTGCTCGTCGAAGGGGGCGGCGCCCTCGGGCTCGACATGGACGCGCGGATCGCCGGGACGATGCTCGTCACGGCCGCGGTCTTCCTCCTCGCCTCAATCCCGATCTTCACGCTTCTGAAGGAGCGCGCAAAGCCTCGCGGCGGAGCCGCGCGAAGCTTTTCCGACCTCTGCCTCGAGAGCTTCCGCGAGACCCTGCGCACGGCGAAGAGCCTCGGCCAATACCGAGACTTCGCCTGGCTCTCGCTCTGCGGATTCCTTTACCAGTCCGGCATCGCCGTCGTGATCACGCTCTCGGCGGTCTACGCGGGCGAGGTGATGGGATTCACGACCACCGACACGCTGCTCCTCGTCTTCCTCGTCAACATTACCGCCGCCGCGGGCGCCTTCGGGTTTGGGTACCTCCAGGACCGGATCGGCCACAAGCGGGCGCTCGGCCTCACGCTCCTCGTCTGGGTCGCGATGATCGTCTGCGCGGCCTTCGCGACGACGCGTCCGGTCTTCTGGGTGGCGGCGAACCTCGCGGGTCTCGCGATGGGGTCTTCGCAGTCCGCGGGCCGCGCGATGGTGGCGCTCCTCTCGCCCGAGAGCCGCTCGGCGGAGTTCTTCAGCTTCTGGAACATGGCGCTCTGGACCGCGGCGATCGTGGGGCCGCTCGCCTACGGGTCGGTGACCTGGATCACCGGAAACGACCACCGGCTCGCGATCGGCGTCACGGGCCTCTTCTTCGTCGCGGCGCTCTGCGCCCTCACGCCCCTCAACCTCGAGCGCGGCATGCGCGCGGCGGGGCGCAGGGAGGAGAAGGCCGGAGCCTGAGGGCCCGCCCTCCGCCCAAACAAAACGCCCGCATCTTTTTCGAAGGTGCGGGCGTTTTTGCCGGATCGCGGCGGTCGACTACCGGGCGGGCTGGGCGCGTTCGGAATTCTTGTTGAGCTCGATGATGCGGCGCGTGTCGTTCGCGAGGTCCGTGATCTTGAGGGCGTCGTAGCTCTCGGCGATCAGCGCGAGGGCGTCGTCGCGCATCGGCGTGTTCTGGAATTCGCGCACGACGCGCTGCGCGCGGTCGATCGCGGCGACGTAGGCGTGGCGGTCGAAGTAGTACTGCGCGGTCTTGAGCTCATGCTCGGCCTGCGCGAGCACGAGTTCATGCATGCGGCGGCGGGCTTCCGGCGCGAAGCGGCTGTCGGGATAGCGCAGCGCGAGCTCCTTGAACGTGTCGAAGGCTTCGCGGGAGGCGTTCGCGTCGCGCTCGGCGAGGTCTTCGGCGGCGAGCTTGTTGAACCAGCTGTCGGTTTCGTTCAGGGTTGCGAGCGCCTTCAGGTACATCACGTAGTCGCTGTTGGCGTGCGTCGGGTAGGTGCGCAGGAACCGGTCGGCCGCCTGCACGGCGCCCGGCGCGTCGCCGTCCTTCCAGGTCGCGTAGATGAGCTCGATCTGCGCCTGCTGCGCGTACTGGCCGAAGGGGTAGCGGGCCTCGAGCTTCTGATAGTAGTCCTTCGCCTGAGTCCAGTTGCTATCATCCAGGGCTGACCTGGCTTCGGTGTAGAGCTTGTCGGCGCTCCAGTCGAGCGTCTGATCCTTGTCAAGGTTCTGCAGCCAGGAGCACGAAGCCGTGGCGAAGGTCACGGTAATGAGCGCGATGCCGCGCATCAGGAGCCTTTTGAAGGGAATGGCGGAATTCATGACACGAGAAGAGGTCGAATTGGACTGCGAGGATTATAACGGCGGGGATTTTGAAGACGACGAGGCGGAGGCTTTTGAAGAGGCCGCCGCCCCGGAGCCGCCCAAGTTTACGGTCTCCGGGTTCTGGGGTGAGCGCCTCGACAAGGTCCTCGCGGCCCACCTGCCCGACGTCTCCCGCGCGCGGCTGCAGAAGCTCATCGAAGGGGGCGCCGTCAAGGTGAACGGCGCCGTCGTCACCAAGGTGCGCGCCAAGGCGACCGAGGGCGACGAGATTGAGCTCACGCAAGCGCCGCGCCTCGACGAGTCGCTCGCCTTCGAGCCGCAGGAGGACGTGGAGTTCGAGGTGGTCTACGAGGACGACGCGATCATCGTGGTCAACAAGCCCGCCGGACTCGTCGTCCACCCGGGCGCGGGGAATCCCGACGGAACGCTCCTGAACGGCCTTCTCTTCCGCTATCCGGAACTCAAGGACGTTCCGCGTGCGGGGATCGTGCACCGGCTCGACCGCGACACGACGGGCCTCATGGTGGTGGCGCGCACGCTCACCGCGCAGACGAACCTCGTGCGGCAGCTCCAGGAGAGGAGCGTCAAGCGCGAGTACTGGGCGATCACGATGGGCTCGGCCGCGCCCGACTTCGTCGTGGACGTGCCGATCGGGCGCGATCCGCGCAGCCGCATCCGCTTCAAGGGATTCCCGGGCTCCACGGGCGTGCGCGCCAAGCCCGCGCGCACGCGCGCCCGCACGGTGGACTGGTCGAGCGCCGACGGCATTCCCGTCTCCTGGGTCGCCTGCCGTCTCGACACGGGCCGCACGCACCAGATCCGCGTGCACCTCACGGGCGAAGCCCTCCCGCTGATCGGCGACCAGCTCTACCGCGGCCGCGCGCCCGGCATCGCCGTCAAGATGGAGAACCTCCTCGACTTCCACCGCCAGGCGCTCCACGCCTCGCGCCTCGGGCTCGTGCATCCCGTGACGGGCGAGGAGATGCAGTGGTTCGTCGAGCCCCCCGAGGACATGATCAATCTGATGGACGACCTCGGCTTCGGGCCCTGGGACCGTCCCGTCACCGTTTTTGAGCGGAGCTGAGGCCATGGCCAATCTCTTCAAGTCTGAAATCGCAAGCGTCACCCCGGAATGGACGGGCGGGCACCCCGCGCACGTGAAGGCCTTCTTCACGGAGCGCACGGGCGGCATTTCGAGCGGCCCCTGGGGCGGTCCCGACGGCATCATGGGCATGAACGTCGCGCGCCACACGGGCGACTTCGCGATGTGCGTCGAGCAGAACCGCCGCATGCTCGCGCAGTGCCTGCCCGCGGAGCCGAAGTGGCTCACGCAGGTTCACGGCATCAAGGTGCTGCGCGCCGACGCCGCCGCGGGTGAGCCCGAGGCGGACGCCTCCTATACGACCACTCCCGGCGTCGTCTGCGCCGTGATGACGGCTGACTGCCTTCCCGTCCTCTTTGCGGACCGCAGGGGCCGGATCGTCGGCGCGGCGCACGCGGGCTGGCCCGGACTCGCCGCAGGCGTGCTGCAGGAGACCGTGCGCGCGATGAGAAAGACGCTTCTGGACGCGGGCGAAGCCGAGCCTGAGCTTGCCGTCTGGTTCGGCCCCCGCATCGGTGAAGAAGCCTTCGAAGTGGGCGAAGACGTCCTCGACGCGATGAAGACGCACCTTCCCGAAGCGCAGAAGGCCTTCCGGCCCGCCGAAGCGCCGGGGAAGTACTTCGCCGACTTGGGCGAACTCGCCCGCCAGGCTCTCGAGCAGGTCGGGGTCCCGCGTGAGGCGGTCTCCGACTGCGGTCTCTCAACCTACGCCGACCCGAAGCGCTTCTGGAGCTACCGCCGCGACGGCGCGCGCTCCGGGCGCCACGCCGCGCTCATCTGGATCGAGCCCGAGGCGCACTAAAAAGCAGGCCGCCGCGGCCCCCGCGCGGGCCCGAAGCCGGCTAATATCGCCCGCCGTCCGCTTGTGACGGCGGGCGAAAATATTTCATATAAACCAATAACAGACCCCACGCACACACACATGACTCGGCACATTCCCGTCGTCGGCTTCGTCTCCCTCGGCTGCCCCAAGGCGCTCGTCGACACCGAACGCATCGTCACGGAGCTGCGCGCCCGCGGCTACCGCATCGGCTCGACCTACAAGGACGCCGACCTCGTGATCGTCAACACCTGCGGCTTCGTCAATGAAGCCGTTGAGGAGAGCCTGCAGGCGATCTCCGAGGCGCTCAAGGAGAACGGCCGCGTGATCGTCTGCGGGTGCCTCGGCGGCCGCAAGGAGGCCGACGGCTCCAACTACGTCCTCGCGCGCATGCCCAAGGTGATCGGCGTCACGGGCCCGGACAGCGTCGACGAGGTGCTCGGCATGGTCGAAGGGGTGCTGCCGCGCCCGCACGATCCCTGGGACGACCTCGTGCCCGCCGCGGGCGTGCGCCTGACGCCCAAGCACTACGCGTACCTCAAGATCTCCGAAGGCTGCAACCACCACTGCACTTTCTGCATCATCCCGAACCTGCGCGGCTCGCTCTTCTCGCGTCCGATCGGCGACATCGTGCGCGAGGCGGAGAACCTCAAGGCCGCCGGCGTGAAGGAGCTCCTCGTGATCAGCCAGGACACGGCCGCCTACGGCGTGGACCGCCGCTATCGCCTCGACTTCGCGGGCGGGCGCCCGGTGCACACGAAGCTCCTCGACCTCTGCCGCGAGCTCGGGCGCCTCAACATCTGGACGCGCCTGCACTACGTGTACCCGTATCCGTCGGTGGACGACGTGGTGCCGCTCATGGCCGAGGGGCTGGTGCTCCCGTACCTCGACGTGCCCTTCCAGCACGCGCATCCGCGGATCCTCAAGCTCATGAAGCGTCCGGCCTGCGGCGAGAAGAACCTCGAGCGCATCGCCGCCTGGCGCCGCGCCTGCCCGGACATCACGATCCGCTCGACCTTCATCGCCGGGTTCCCGGGCGAGACGGAGGCCGAGTTCGAGTACCTCCTCGACTTCCTGCGCGAGGCGCAGCTCGACCGCGTCGGGTGCTTCGCCTACTCGCCCGTCGAGGGCGCGGCCGCGAACGACCTCCCCGGGGCACTCCCCGACGAGGTGCGCGAAGACCGCCGCCGCCGTCTGATGGAGCTCCAGGCCGAGATCTCCCTCAAGAAGCTCGCGCGCCGCATCGGCGGGGTCGAGGACGTGATCATCGACGAGGAGCCCGACGAGGACGGCGTCGCCGTGGGCCGCACGAAGTCCGACGCCCCCGACATCGACGGCGTCTGCTACGTCACGACCGACCGCAGGCTCGAGCCCGGCGACATCGTCAAGGTGCGCATCACCGCCAATGAAGAGCACGACCTGATCGGCCGCGAGGTGACGCCCGAGGGCTGACGCGGGCCCTCGGCTCATTGTTGCCGAAAGGGCGGATTCGTGACGGAAGGCTTGCGTCCGCCGCCCAGGAGAAGGCGCCTGAAAAGGCTCCGGCTGCGGCGCAGACGCCGCCCGCCCCGGAAGGGCCGGGTGCCGGAGCGCCGCAGAAAACGAAGGCCGCATGAGCATCCGCGACGCCGTCGCGAAGGCGTTGGAGGGCTCGCCCTATGAGGTTGCGTCGGCGACCGACGCGGAGGTCGTCGTCGCGAAGAAGCCGCAGCCCTGAGCGGGGCGTGCGGCGGTGCGCGCCGGACGGGCGCAGGAGGAGAGGCGCGCCCCCTGCGGTATCATCCACCAAATCAGCGGGGCGCCGCCCGCCGGGCCGTTCTTCCTTTGAGAAGGACGCCGCCCCGGCCGACCGGACGCGAGCGCCCCCGCAAACTTCTCCGCTTGATGCCGATGTCCATAAAGATTTTCGTGCTTGCCGCGGCGGTGCTCGCCGCCGCCGCCTCCGCCGCCGGGGCCGTGTCCCTCGGTGAACTTGAAGTCCAGAGCGTTCCGGGCGAACCCTTTGAAGCGACGCTCGACATCAAGGACGTCGACCTCAACATTTCGCCGCTGCTCGTGCGCGTCGCGCCCCCGGCCACTTATCTGCGCGAAGGCGTGCAGTGGCCGCAGGAGGCGCTCGACCTGCGCATGGCGCGCCTGAAGAGCGAATCGAACGTCGTGCGCGTGCGCGTCACGGGCAAGCAGAACATCTCGACCGCCTTCCCGCTCCTCATTGAAATGAACGCGGGGGGCGCGGTCACGGTGCGCGAGTATCACCTCGATCCCGCGAAGGGCGCTTTCATCGTCATCGCGAAGGCCGAGGCGCCGGCGAAGACGCCTGCCGTCCAGGCCCAAGAGGCGCAGCCTGCCGCATCCAAGGCCGTGACGGAGAGCGTGGGGCCCGCCGCCGCGCCCAAGGTTCAACCGAAGTCCGAGCCCAAGGCGCAGCCCCAGACCGAACCGAAGGCCGAACCCAAGGCGGCTCCCACCGTCGAGACGGCCGCCGCCGAACACGCGGCGAAGAAGCCCCCGCGCCGCATCGGGCGCTCCGGCCCGGTGGTCGTGCGCGAGTACGTGGCGTTGAACGGCTTCAACCCGAACGAATCCTTCCCCGTGCAGCTCGACATGACGCTCTGGTCGATCGCGAAGCTCTACTGGCCGAGCTATCCGGGCGCGCTCCTCGAGCAGGTCGCCGCGGCCCTCACGGAAAAGAATCCCCGGGCCTTCATCGCCGGCGATCCCTCGAAGATCGTCGCGGGCGGCATGCTCGCCTCGCCCACGAGCGAAGAGGTCTTTGCGGTTGATCCCCTCGAAGCCTTCCGGCGCGTGCACGGCGCCGGGGTCGAGGTGCCCGGGCCCACGCAGAATCTGATCGACGCGCAGCGCCGCTCCCACACGGCCGCCGCCGAAGTCGCCGCCGTGCAGCTCGCCGAAGCCGCGAAGGGCGCCAAGCCCGAAGTGGTCGCCGACGCCGGCCGCAGGGCGCTCACCGAATGGGAGACTGAAAACGACGCCGCTGCGGTGAAGGCCGCCGAAGAGAAGGCCGCCGCCGAGAAGGCGGCCGAGGACGCTCAGGCCGCCGAAGCCGCCGAAGCCGCCAAGGCGGCGCAGGCGCAGCAGGCGGCTGTGGAAACACCCTCCGCCCCTCAGGTTGAGGAGAAGGCGCCCGCCGAAGCGAAGACGGCTCCCGAGGCGGACGCCGGGGAAAGCGCCAAGGGCGACGCAGAGGTCGCCAAGGACGCTCCCAAGGACGCCGCGAAGGACGCCGCCAAGGAAGAGGCGAAGGCCGGATGGCGCAGCGGTCCGCTCCCGTGGGTGCTCCTCGTGCTCGCGCTCGGCGCTGCGATCTACGCCTTTACGCGCCGCCGCAAGGAGGAGACCGCGATCGAGCAGCCTCCGAGAAAGACCGAGGGCACGGTGACGCTGCAGCGTGAAGTGCCCGCCGCCACCGAGGCGCAGCTGAAGGCCGTGGACGCCACGATCTCCGAGGCCGTGAAGAACGGCACCACCGCGGGCGCGATGGGCGCGGGCGCGGTCGCCTACGCCCAAGCGCAGATGGCTGAGGACCGAAAGTCCGCCGAAGCCCCGGCCGCCGTCCCTGAGGCGACCGCCGAAGTCAAGGACGCCAAGGACGAGCTCTTCGGCGACCTCGACGCCGCCGCGGGCGCGATGAAGGCGGAGGCTGCGGCCTGCGCGGCCTCCTCGAAGGCGGCTGAAGGCGCCTCTCTTCAGGGCGTCTCCGAGTCCGCCCCCGCCGAACCGAAGGTCCCGGAGACGGCCGAGCAGCCCTGGCTTTCGCCCGACGACGACGAACTCCCGCCCCTCGCGGATGGCGAACTCGAGGCCGCCCGCAAGGAGGAGCCCGCGGATCTGCCCTCGGCCCTGAAGAACGTGGACCTCGACCTGGAGGACGAGGCGAAGAAGCCCGTGCTTCCGCCCGCGCCCCCCGCCTACGTGCCGCCGCTCGCGTCCGAACCCGTCCCGCCGCTTGCTTCCGAACCCGTGACGGAAGTCCCGCAGCCTCCTGAGGCCTCTGAAGCCGTCGCCCCGCAGCCCGCTGCCCAACCCGCTCCCGTCGAGCCCCCGAAGACTCCCGAAAGCCAGGCCGTGCAGAAGCAGCGCGCGCAGACCGAGGCGCTCGACGCGAAGCTCTCGCTCGCCGGGTCCTTCATCGGACTGGGCGCCAAGAGTGAGGCGCAGGAGCTCCTCGAAGAGGTCGCGAAGAGCGGCTCCGAAGCGCAGCGCGCGCAGGCCGCCAAGCTCTTGGCGCGCCTCAAGGCCGGTGCGAAGGGAGCCGCGGACAAATGACGGCGCGCACGATCGCGCTCGGCATTGAATACCGCGGGACCGCCTTCAACGGCTGGCAGGTGCAGCCCGACCGCCCGAGCGTTCAGGCGGCCGTTGAGGCGGCGCTCTCGCGCTTCGCGAACCATCCGGTCTCCGTCATCTGCGCGGGCCGCACGGATGCGGGCGTGCACGCCACGCACCAGGTGGTGAGCTTCTCCACCGAAGCGGCGCGCGCCCCGGAAGGCTGGGTGCGCGGCGTCAACTCGTTCCTGCCGCGCACGGTCGCCGTGCGCTGGATGCGGCCCGTGGAGGAGGACTTTCACGCGCGCTTTTCCGCGCGCTCGCGCACGTACGAGTACTGGATCTGGAACGACCCGGTGAGGACGCCCCTTTTTGACGACGCCGCGGGTTGGGTCTTCCGGCCGCTCGACGTTGATCGGATGCGCGAGGGCGCGCAGGCGCTCTTGGGCGAGCACGACTTCACGAGCTTCCGCGCGGCCGAATGCCAGGCGAAGAGCCCGGTGCGCACGGTGACCGACCTCTCGCTCATCCGGCGCGGAGCGTTGGTGGGCGTGCGGATTTCCGCCAACGCCTTCCTGCAGCACATGGTGCGCAACATCGTCGGCGCCCTCATCTACGTCGGCACGGGCCGCGAGGCGCCCGGCTGGATCGCCGAGGTGCTCGCCGCCCGCGAACGCTCCGCGGCCGCTCCGACCTTCAGCCCCAACGGGCTCTACCTCACGGGCGTGGGGTATCCCGACCACCCGACGCTGCCGCAGTCCGGGCGCAGTCCCTTCGGCGGGGAGTTCCCGGCCGCACCGGACATCGGCTGAACGGCTGAATGCCGTAGCCCGGATTGGGCGCTCCCTGCGGAGGGTCTCCGCGGAGGGCGTTCGTATAATTTTCCTTTCCTTTTTGTTTTTGGACTGCGATGAGCTGGATCAACCACATTCTCCCGAAGATCAAGCGCGAGGAACCCGTCGGCGCTAAGAAGAAGCCGAGCGTCGTTCCCGAGGGCGTCTGGACGAAGTGCCCGGGCTGCGAGCAGGCGCTCTACACCGAGGAGCTTGACCGCAGTCTGCGCGTGTGCCCGAAGTGCGGCCACCACTTCCGCATGGGCGCGCGCACGCGGCTCCTCTCCTTCCTCGATCCGGGCACGGGCGTGGAGATCGGCGCCGACGTCCGCCCGCGCGACCCGCTCGGCTTCGTGGACGGCAAGCCCTATCCGAAGCGCCTCGCGGCCGCCCAGGAGTCCTGCGGCGAAACCGACGCCCTGATCGTGATGTCGGGCGCCCTGAGGCGCGAGCCGATGGTGGCCGCGGCCTTTGAATTCCGCTTCATGGGGGGCTCGATGGGCTCCGTCGTGGGTGAGCGGTTCGCCTTGGGTGTCGAGGAGGCGATGCGCCGCCGCGCGCCCTTCGTGGTCTTCACCGCCTCGGGCGGCGCGCGCATGCAGGAGGGCTTGATCTCCCTCTACCAGATGACGAAGACCACCGCCGCGGCGCGCCGGCTCTCCGACTACGGGCTCCCCTTCATCACCGTGCTCACCGACCCGACGATGGGCGGCGTCTCCGCGTCCTTCGCCTTCATCGGCGACGTGGTCCTCGCCGAACCCAAGGCCCTGATCGGCTTCGCCGGCCCCCGCGTGATCGAGCAGACCGTGCGCGAGAAGCTCCCCGACGGGTTTCAGCGCTCGGAATTCCTGCTCCGCACCGGACAGATCGACCAGATCGTGGACCGCCGGGAGCTGCGCGCCCGCATCTCGGTCCTCACGCAGCTGCTCATGAAGAAGCAGCCCGTGAACGGCATCTGACCGGCCGCCGCACCCAGACGCTTCCCCGGGCCCGCCCGCTGCGCCGCAGCCGGAGCGGGCCCGTGTCCTTTTTATCGTCTTCATCATCACCGTTTCCGTCGTTCTCTTCTTCCCGACGACGTCCGAACGCTCCTGTGAGGAGGCCTTCCACCCATGTCCCGCACCCTGACCGAATGGCTCGACTACATTGAAAAGCTTCACGCCAAGCCGATCGACCTCGGCCTCGAGCGCATGCGGGAGATGATCTCGCGGCTCGGGATCCGGTTCGAATGCCCCGTGATCACGGTGGCGGGCACGAACGGCAAGGGGAGCACCTGCGCCTTCATCGAGTCCGTCTGCCGCGCTGCGGGCCTGAGGACGGCGATGCACACCTCGCCCCATCTCCTGCGCTTCAACGAGCGGGCGCTCCTCGACGGGCGCGAGGTCGACGACCGCCTCCTCACGGCCGCCTTCGCCGAGGTCGAGGCCGCCCGCGGCGGGATGACGCTCTCCTACTTCGAATACACGGGACTCGGGATCCTGAAGGTCTTCCAGAACGCGCGCCCCGACGTCGTGATCCTCGAGATCGGCCTCGGAGGGCGGCTCGACGCCATGAACGCGATCGACCCGGACTGCTCGGTGGTGGCGGCCGTCGGCATCGACCACACCGCGTTCCTCGGCTCCACGCGCGAGGCGATCGGGCTCGAGAAGGCCCACATCTTCCGCCAGGGCCGGCCCGCGGTCTGCTCCGACCCCGAACCTCCGGTGACGCTCGTCGACCACGCCCACCGGATCGGTGCGAAGCTCATGCTCATCAACCGCGACTTTCGTGCGGCGCCCCAGCCGGACGGGTCGTTCGACTTCACCTGCGGGGAGGTGCACTGGCAGCTTCCGCGCCCGGGGCTCGCGGGGAGCAACCAGTACCGCAATGTCGCCGGGGCGCTCGCGGCCCTCGTCGCCCTGAAGGAGCACCTCCCCGTCACGGAGGCCGCCGCCGCCGCGGGCGTCGCCCGCGCGCGGATCACCGCGCGCTTTGAGTGCGTCACGACCGATCCGTGCCCAACGCTCATCGACGTCGGCCACAACCCGCAGGCCGCGGCCGTGCTCGCCGAGAACCTCGCGCACTTCGCGCGTCCGGGCGAGCGCACGCTCGCCGTCTTCGGCATGCTCACCGACAAGGACCGCGAGGCGGTGGTGCGCCTCACCGCTCCGGCGGTGGACCACTGGTTCTACGCAGGGCTCCCGGGGCCCCGCGGCGGAAGCGCCGAGGAGTTGGCCGAGCGCATGCGCGCCGCGGGCGTTCCGGACAAAAGCATGACCGCCGCGAGCGGCGTCGCCGAAGCGCTCGCCGCCGCGCGGCGCGAAGCACTCCGCTTGATGCGCGAAGAGGGCGCCCCCGTGCGGATCATCGTCTTCGGTTCCTTCGTCACCGTGGGCGAAGCGCTCGAAGTCCTCGCCGCCGAAGGCGTGCGGCGCTGAGCGCCGCGCGGCTTCTCCGCCCGCGCTCCAGAGGGAGCGCACCGGGCGCGCAAAAGCGTTTCCAATTGCGCCTTAACGGGGGAGACGGGACGGCCCTGATAAAATTTCCGCGGATTTTTTCCTTCGCCGCCTGAAAGCCCGAGGCTCACCATGAACTTCTTCAATCCGTTCCGAAAGAACACGCGTCCCCAGGGCGTGAAGCTCGCCGAACTCTCGGTCGAGCCCGCCGCGCAGGAAGGTGCGCCCAGGAAGGAGCCGGGCTTCGGCCCCGCCGGAGAGTCGGCCGCTCCGATGCACGTCGAGCCGACGTTGGGCGACGTGCAGGCCTCATCTCCCGCCGCCCCGGCCGCCTCAGCTGCCGGCGAAGCCTCCGGCCTTCCCGCGGCCGACGGCGTCCCGCCCGCCTTCACCTTCTCCGAGCCCGCGGCGGTGGAGAGCCCCACGTCGGCTGCTCCGGCCGCCCCGGTTGCTCCGGCCGCGCCCGCCCCGAAGAAGCCCGCGCCCTGGGATCCCTACGGCATCCAGCCGCCCGCGGGCGAGGC
>ERZ833515.1006-NODE-1006-length-21422-cov-190.013245_pt1 | contig 21422 bp, 18 predicted proteins | sample MGYA00519949_ERZ833515 | MGnify/ENA primary metagenome ERZ833515 (study PRJEB31850, sample SAMEA3708741) | human gut metagenome | biome: human gut; feature: human-associated habitat; material: faeces | place: China | collected 2014 ...
TCTTGAAATCAAGAAGTTCTGAAAGCCCAAGTTCTTCCCACTCCCCCTGAAACTCCTTAAATCTGAGATTTGGGACATTGAGCTTCTTTTGTTCGTTATTTGTTGTCGTTGTCATTTTTAATCCTTAATTTGATGTTTCTGAAATAGTCTACCAGCTTGGTAGATAATTTAAGTTTCTTTTGGATTGAGGTCGAAAGGCAGCAGAGGCGTATCGTCATCGCCCTTATTAAACCTGTCAAAATCAGATATATATGAATGGTCTTGGATGAGTTTATATTTCTCATATTCTCCATAAGCCTTTTCTCTTGCTTCATCTTGCGAAACAGTTCCTGCCGAAGGGTTTGCCTCATAGTCCATTGCCGCAAGGAACTGGGCAAGTCGCTTTCGCCAATCTTCCATTGTTGTAATGATATGGCGTTGGGCACGATTTTCTGCAAAGTCAAGAAATGATGTCGTTATGGCATTGAGTTGATTAAGTTCGGTGTCCGACAAATAGTTTTTGGCAACAATTGTGTCAGACTTTTGTACTCTACCGTCTGGTGCTTTCTTCCATGTAGTAAGTCCCATGTGCGGCTGTTCAGCATCGGCTCTGTTATAGACAATCTCTGCTGCGGTATGATGCGTGACAGCTAAGTGCATCATGTTCTGCACCATCTTGAAGAACAATTTGGTACTTTCTGATTTTGCGTCATAGTCAACACTACACTCTGCATAGATGTCAGTTATCTTTTGGTAATAGCGGCGTTCTGACGTGCGTATCTCACGGATGCGTTCCAACAAGTCGTCAAAGTAGTCCTTGCCGAAATGCTTGCCTTGTTTCAGGCGTTCGTCATCAAGTACATACCCCTTAATGATAAACTCCTTCAATACAGATGTAGCCCATATACGGAATTGTGTGGCTTGATAACTGTTCACACGATAGCCAACGGCAATAATGGCATCAAGGTTGTAGAACAAAGGAGTACGTTCAACATCACGCTCACCCTCAAGTTGAACTTGTTGAATTTTTCTACAAGTTGCCTCTTTTGTAAGTTCTCCACTTTCATAAATTTGAGAAAGGTGATAAGCAATCGTTGCTCGGTCTACGCCAAACAAATCTGCCATGCGTTTTTGCGACATCCAAAATGTCTCGTTGTTGAATATCACTTCAATGCGGGTTTCACCTTGTGCTGTTTTATACAGCAATATGTTGGATTCCAGTGAGTTTTGGATAAGTTCTGTGGTAGAAACGGATTGCGAAAAATATTCTCTTGCTTGTTGCACCAGAGGTTTCTTTCCGTCTGCATTTTCAGCTATAATCATGCACGCCATACGAGACAAACGGAATATGTTCACCTTTCTATATGCACCACTACCGAGCTTGACCATATCAACCGTTTGGTTGAAATGGTCATCAATCTTCATGCCTTTTTGATTGGCTACGGCAATTGCCTTATTTATAACATTTTGGAATTTCCAGTTAGTAGAATATCCCATAGCGTTGCACAGGTCGCGCGAACTCCAATATTCCTTGTTGTTTTCGTCAGTCCTGCGGATAGCATCAAACGTAGGACGCATTTCTGGTATATTATCTTTCCCAGCCATATAAAACGTTCTTCTAAAATTGTCCCAACCTGGTACAAAAAATTTATTCAACCAATCCCAACTCTTTCAGATAGCCTTCAATTTCTTTGTCAAGGTCAGCACGTTTTGCCTCCAGTTCCTTGATCTCCTTCATTACGGCATGAATGTCGATGGGTTCTTCTTCTTCGAAAGTATCAACGTAACGAGGAATGTTGAGGTTGTAGTCGTTCTCGGCTACCTCCTGCAATGTGGCGAGATGACTGTACTTTTCTATCTCCTTGCGCTCACGATAGGTATCAACAATCTTCTTGATATGCTGCGGACGGAGCTTGTTCTGGGTTTTGACCTTTTCAAACTCCTTGCTGGCATCAATAAACAAAATATTGTCATCCTCTTTACGGCACTTCTTGAACACCAAGATACATGTCGGGATGCTTGTGCCATAGAATATATTGGCAGGAAGACCGATGATGGCATCCACATAGTTTTTCTTCTCAATGAGGAAACGACGGATTACGCCCTCGGCATTGCCACGGAACAACACTCCATGAGGAGCGACACAAGCCATTGTGCCACCCTCATTGAGGTGGTAAATCATGTGGAGAATAAAGGCATAGTCGGCTGTCTTGCGTGGTGCCAAGCGTCCTGCCTTACTGAAACGATCATCGTTGTTGAACTTATCGGCTGCACTCCATTCGGCAGAGAAAGGAGGATTTGCTACCACAGCGTCAAACTGAGTATCGCCAAAAGCATCAGCCTCCAAGGTATCGCCATTCTCTATGCGGAAGTTGCTAAACTTGATGCCATGAAGAAGCATATTCATACGAGCCAAGTTGTAGGTCGTAGGGTTCTTCTCCTGTCCGAAAATCTCGTTTGCATGACCTATGCTTGCTGCACGGAGCAACAGCGAACCACTACCACAAGTTGGGTCATAGACATTGCGCAGACGAGCATGACCGATGGTTACGATCTCTGCCAAGATACGGCTCACTTCCTGAGGAGTGTAGAACTCACCAGCTTTCTTGCCAGCACCCGCGGCAAATTGGCTAATCATATACTCGTAGGCATCACCGAGAATGTCAATCTCTTGCGATGCTTCCACACCAAAGTCAATATCATCAAGGGCAAGAAGAACATTGCTGACCAAAGTATTCTTGTCATCGGCAGTCTTGCCCAACTTGGGTGAAGCAAGGTCAATGTCAGAGAATAGACCGCCAAAGTCTTCTTCGCTGTCCTGTCCGAGGGTACTGTCCTCAATACGCTTCAATGAGCGTTCGAGCATAGGCAGAATGTTCTCCTTTCTCTTAATACTCTCAATGACAGACGAGAACAGGAAGTTTGGTTCAATGAAGTAGCCGATATTCTCCAGACATTCGGTCTTGACAACCTCCTGAAGTTCTTCTATATCTTCGTCTTTCTCCATTGCCCACAGTTCCTTGAACGTGACTTCATCATCCACCAATGCGTCATTGGCGTGTTTCTCTATCTTCTCCGACAAATACTTGTAGAAGATAAAGCCAAGGGTGAAGTACATGAAGTCACTGGCAGACATATTGCCACGCAGTTTGTTGGCAACTTCCCAAAGTTGGTCACGGAGTTTCTGTTGTAATTCTTCGCTCATGTTAAGGTATTAAGTTTTAGTGATTAGTGATTAAGTTTGCTTTGTAGCATTTTTTCTTTAATTGTTTTTATAGAGGATGTCAATAGTTTGATTAATTCCTCTGCATCACTATAAACACTATCAAATTCATTATCTTTTAAATATTCACTCTCATGTAATAATTCTAACCAATAAATGGTTTCACTCGTTTCTTTCTGCGAGATAGACAATTTTGCAACAAAATCAGCTTCGCTTTGTCCGTAAAAGGCTTCGGCAATGTTTGCTCCGATACTTGTACCACTTCTAAGTAATTGTTTTGAAAGAACGTATTCTTTCTTTTCTTCACATAAATACTTGTACAAGCGTATAACCCTTAGTGCAAAGAGTTTGCTCTTATCTTTTAATATACTTTGCTTCATAATCCTTTTTTTAGTCTTATGTTTTAGTGATTAGATACTAAGTGGTTACAGGGCAACACTTCATCACTTATCACTAATACTTCATCACTTATCACTAATACTTAATCACTTATCACTAACACTTAATACATAGAAAATGTCCTTATTATAGAACGCAATCTCTCCATTATTCTTGTCAATGCCTTGCGTTTTTTTATCAGTCCCAAGTGTTTCTCTTTCAATGCCTCTTGTATGATTTCAGGCTGTTCCTTTTGCAAGTAGTCATATTCAGAGAGGTAGTGATTGAGCACGGATGCATCCAAATCCTCTTCCTTGGCAAGTGTCTTTACGGCATTGTCGCGCTCGGTGACGATGTAGTTGTTCAACCGTTCTTCAAGGTCGCTTGTACCATCAGCCTTTTGTTTGCGAGCCATGAAATTGTCACGATCATCATCCACATTCTTCTGGATAAATCCGTCAATGAGTTTTGCCTTACTGCGAAGTTCAACATCCTTAATCATTGTGTCGATGATGTGCTTACGCCTCTCTTCGTAGTCCTCGCTATAAGGATTGAGGTCTGCAATCAACTCCAGAATGTAAGCCACATTGATGATGTCGCTATGCAGGAGTTCCAAGCAAAAATCAATATCGCCCATACCAGTTGCGACTTCTTCATGAGAATCTGGTTCACCAACCATGCTTAGGTCTTCCTCTGGAATTTGATAACCTTTCTTTGGATTATCGTTCTTGACAGCAAACGAATCGTATATATCAAGATACTTGCTACGGAAGTCCATAAACTGTTGTTCTGTCATTCCGAGGTCGGGAGCATCCTCCTCAAACTCATCATACACTTGTATTTCTGCGTGTTTTTTAATGATGTCACGGAAAGCGAGGATAAACTGCTTTTTATCGTTCTCACTCTGCAAATAGTCCACATAGTGCGGTTCGGGATAATGCTCCAAGAAGTCCTTTGCCAATTCTTGATAGCTCTTCTTGACATCATCAAATGGTGGTCGCACAATATCTTCAAGATTATTGCTGTTGCTGAAAAGTTTGATGGACTCGTCTACCTTGCTTTTCAAGTCACGGAAGCAAACCACCTTACCGAAACGCTTCTTTTCGTTCAACACACGGTTGGTACGGCTGAACGCCTGCAACAAACCATGATACTCCATGTTTTTGTCAACATAGAGCGTGTTGAGTTTCTTGCTGTCAAAGCCAGTAAGGAACATACCGACAACTAAGCAGAGGTCAAGTGGCTTCATGTCCGCCTTCTTTTTCTTCATGCGAAGGTTGATGTCATCGTAATATGCACGGAAGTTTTCTGTAGTGAAACTCGTTCCATACATATTATTATAATCATCCATGATGGCTTGCAGCTCGTCTGCCTCGCCTATGCTGTCGCTTACATAACCGCCAGTGTTCATACCGGTCTGCTCATCGTCTTGACTACTATTGGCAGCGTATGTGAAAACAGCTCCAATCCTTATCTTCGGATTGAGGCTCTTGAATATCTTGTAATAGCGGATAAGCATCGGTACAGACTGCACGGCAAACAACGCGTCAAACTCACCGTCGAATGTTGACTTATTGAAATTATTAAGGATGAATTTGGCAATCTCCGTCATGCGGTCTTGGTCGGCATTATCCACATCCTCATTGCCGTGGTAATACTCCACAAGAAAACCAAGCACATTTTCATCGGCAATGGCATCCTTTATCAAGTATTTGTGAAGACAGTTGCCGAAGATTTCCTTTGTGGTATGTCCGTCCACCGCATTCTCAACAAATATAGGAGTACCAGTAAAACCGAATATCTGCGTGTTGTCGAAGAACTTTACGATGTTCTTGTGGCAATCTCCGAAATGGCTTCGATGACACTCATCGAATATCATCACGATGCGAGAATGACGTATTTCTTCTATACGACTGCTATACCACTGCTTGCTGACAGCTGCATTAAGTTTCTGAATGGTGGTAATAATGATCTTTGAATTACTGTGCAGACGCTTCACCAGTTCGTCTGTGTTGTCGGTACTGTCAACGGCACCAGGCTCAAAGGCCTCGTATTCGGCTTGTGTCTGCGTGTCAAGGTCGTGGCGGTCTACCACAAACATCACCTTATCCACATCGTCCAACTCCGATACAAGTTGGGCTGCCTTGAATGATGTCAAGGTCTTTCCTGCACCAGTTGTATGCCAGATATAACCGTTATCGTTGGAGTTTTCTACACGGTCGAGAATCTTCTCCACTGCATAGAACTGATAAGGACGAAGCACCATCAGACATTTGTCCCCCTCATGCAAGACGATATACTTACCGATAATCTTGCCCAACGTACACTTGTCGAAGAACACTGTGGCAAACTTCTCCAAGTCGTTGAAAGGCACATTGGCTGCATCCGTCCAGTTGAATGTGAACTTATAGCCACTATTCGGGTTGTTGGCGAAATAGCGAGTGTTTACTCCATTGGATATGACGAACAGTTGGATGTAATCAAACAGTCCATGGAAAGAAGTTTTGTGATAGCGTTGTATCTGATTATATGCCTGTTTCAATTCTACGCCTCTACGCTTCAGTTCTATCTGAACCAATGGCAATCCGTTGATAAGTATCGTCACATCGTAGCGACACTTCTTTCTGCCCTCAACCGTAATCTGATTGGAAACTTGGAACTCGTTCTGACACCAGTGAGTGCGGTTCAAGAACTCCACCCATAGGCGTTCACCGCTTTCCAGTTCAAGAGGAAAGAGGTCTCGCAGTTTCCTTGCCTTTTCAAAGCGGGTGCCACCTTCAAGATAGATAAGTATCTTTTCAAACTCAGACTCTGTAAATTCGGTACGACCCAATTCTTCCAATTTCTTCTTGTTGTGTTTCTCCAACTGTTTCTTGAAATTGGCAGATAGGTTCTTCTCCTCTTCAATATGAACATACTCGTAGTTCATCTTTTGAAGAGTATCTATAAGTCCGTTTTCGAGGGCAGCTTCACTTTGTACTGACATATCTTATCTTTTTTATCGTTACACTTATAAGAAGGTTTTCGTTAAGCCAGATGAGCAGAGCTAAGTTTACTTAAGCTCTGCCATGGCGAGAAAACGTGCCATAAAATGGAACATGGCTATTCATTCGTTTGCAGGAAATGAATATCCAAGGCATTCTCTATTTTGCTTATGGCTTCAAGCGAAAGATTCTCACGCCCTTTTAAGATTTTTGAAATGTACTGTTGGGTGCAATTCATTTTCTCTGCCAACATCTTTTGAGTCATTCCAAGTTCCTTCATTCTTGCTGACATGATATTGGCTATCATCTGCGAATGGTTAAACCACGGTTTTTCTTCTTGGCTCATTTGTGCTCCCTTATTTTGAACAGGAGATATTGTTTCCTTTATCATCTTAGACGTATTTCGCTTTGTACCATTTATATTTGGTTATTGCCATTTCGTCTACAAAGATAACTGATTTTAATGTGAAAGCACAACTGTAGGGTTGTCTCTCTATGTAAATGAGACAAAATTGTGCAATTGACTTGTTTTTGTAGTCTATTATACTTCAAGATGAAATCTATAACTCCAAATAACGCTTCACTCATTGTACGATACTTACCCCTTTACCACAGAACTTCACCGCCTCCCTTATGGAATAGCCTTTACGAAGTAGACTTATTACTTCCCTATATTCGGTTTTCATCTGTTCTGCCGTTTTTACAGAGCCTATCTTGCGTCCGAGTTTTCCACCTTTCTCTATATACCGTTTCCGTCCTGACTGCAATCGGAATGAGATATTGTCACGTTCCAATTGCGCACAGGTCGAAAGCGTGGCTATCATTATAGGAGCAAAGAGGAACGGATGTCCTTCATCATCCAATAATGTAAGTTGTTCCCAATCGGCTAATTTAGAAAAGAATAACGAACCCATCCAAGATCAGTTTTTATTCCTAATAGACTGTAAATCAGTGATATTACATCACCTTACTATCCTTTCGTTTCCGATGGTTAGACCCGTTTGGGGTAATTGTAGAGGCTTTCAAATTGCAGTTTGTTTAATTATTCTTTTAAGAACTCACTGACAATACGAACGGATTCGTTGAAGGCCGTGGGCTGGCCGGGGACGGTGATGAAGAGGTGAGTGGCGGTGGGGAAGACGTGATACGAAAGCGGGTGATCTAAGGATTGTAAGCGCTTGGCCCAAGCAGCGGTTTGGTCGAACAAGATGTCGTGACCTGCTGATATGAGCAACACGGGAGGTAATTGCTGCAAGGTATCGTCGGTGGCTAAACCTACAGAGACGAGTGGACTTTGCTGTTGGTCTGCAGCGTAAGCTTCGTTAAAGGCTTCGAGTAGCTCGGCATCGTCACCATAACCTTGGGCGTAAGTGCGCCACGAAGGAGTGGAGCGGGTGAAGAGTTCCGTTACAGGATAGATGGGGATAAGACTATAGACACTGCTCTTGCCGCCTACGGTCATGGCAGTGGCTATGGCCAAGTTGCCGCCAGCACTGTCGCCTCCAATGCTAACACGCGTGGTGTCGCCTCCAAATTCTGCGGCATGGCCTTTGAGATAATTGAAAGCCATGCGGCAGTCATCGAGCGGAGCGGGGTAAGCATGTTCGGGTGCTAAACGATAGTTGAGTGCTACGACGCAAATGTTGGCCCTCTTGGCTACGGCAGCACAAAAGCGCATGCAACTATTAATGCTACCAAAGCACCAACCGCCCCCATGTAGATAGAGCAAGATGGGGCGTGGCTTTGAGGTGAGTTGCGTTGATCGAAATAAAGTCATAGTGGGAGTGAGCGTAACGGCTTTTACTCCTTCGGGCAGCGTAGGAGCAACGTTGCGGCTCTCGCGAATTTGTTGCAACGCGCGTACATCTCCTTGTATGGCCATACGTACGGCCAAAGCCTGCGTATGTTGCAATGTGGGCGACATTGACTGCAAGAAGGCGGTCTCGTCACGCTGCATGGCTTGTTGTAAAGCTTCGCTTGGGACTATTTGGGCGCAGCAGGGCGAGAGCAATGCGGTAATAAATAAGAAGATGGGAAAAAGACGTTTCATGGAAATGGGTAGATATAGAAAGAGCTGAGAAGCGTGATACTTCTCAACTCTTTATTTATTAGAAGATAACTTTTCGTCCTTTACTGACGTAAACGCTGCCTTTCGCTGGAGCGGTGACACGGTGGTCACTTATGTCGTAAAGTAGAGCGTTTTTACCCGCTCAAATCGTTACAGAGCCATGTAAGCTTTAAGAATCACCTATATGGATTAGTCATCAAGTTTGCGGTAGCGAATGCGCTTAGGCTCTTCAAGGCCGAGGCGCTTGGCTTTGTTGATCTCGTAGTCCGTATATGAACCTTCGAAGAAGAACACATTGCCATTGCCCTCGAAGGCAAGAATGTGGGTACAAATACGATCAAGGAACCAACGGTCGTGGCTAATCACAACGGCACAACCGGCAAAGGCTTCCAAGCCCTCTTCGAGTGCACGAAGCGTGTTTACGTCGATGTCGTTGGTAGGCTCATCGAGCAACAATACGTTGCCCTCCTGCTTCAAGGCTAAGGCCAACTGCAAGCGGTTGCGCTCACCACCTGAAAGTACACCACACTTCTTCTCTTGGTCAGCACCAGCAAAGTTGAAGCGGCTGAGGTAGGCACGCGCGTTGATGTCGCGACCGCCCATGCGCATAAGTTCGCTGCCACCGCTGATTACTTCGTAAACAGTCTTTTCGGGGTCAATGTCTTTGTGTTGTTGGTCAACGTAGGCCAACTTAACCGTTTCACCCATTTCGAACGTACCTGCATCGGGCTTATCAAGTCCCATAATAAGGCGGAAGAGCGTAGTCTTACCCACACCATTCGGACCGATTACGCCGACAATGCCTGCAGGGGGAAGCGTGAAGTCAAGGTCTTTGTAAAGCACCTTATCACCAAAGGCTTTTGATACACCATGTGCTTCGATTACTTTGTTGCCCAAGCGTGGGCCATTCGGTATGAAGATTTCGAGTTTCTGCTCCTTCTCCTTTTGGTCTTCGTTCAGCAACTTGTCGTAAGAGTTCAAACGCGCCTTACCCTTCGCTTGACGCGCCTTAGGAGCCATGCGCACCCATTCCAACTCACGTTCGAGCGTCTTGCGGCGCTTGCTGGCCACTTTCTCTTCTTGCTCCATGCGTTTGCTCTTTTGTTCGAGCCATGAAGAGTAGTTGCCCTTCCAAGGAATGCCTTCGCCACGGTCGAGCTCGAGTATCCAGCCTGCTACGTCGTCAAGGAAGTAGCGGTCGTGGGTCACAGCGATGACCGTACCCTCGTATTGGTTGAGGTGTTGTTCCAACCAGTCAATACTTTCGGCATCAAGGTGGTTGGTAGGTTCGTCGAGCAGTAACACGTCAGGCTTTTGGAGCAACAAACGGCAGAGCGCAACACGACGACGCTCACCTCCTGAGAGGTGCTCAGCCTTTTGGTCGGCAGGCGGAAGGCGAAGCGCGTCCATAGCACGCTCGAGTCGGCTGTCGAGGTTCCAAGCGTCAGTGGCATCGAGTATATCTTGCAACTCACCTTGGCGTGCAAAGAGTTGGTTCATCTTGTCCTCGTTCTCATAATACTCTGGCAAGCCAAACTTTTGGTTAATCTCTTCGTACTCAGCCAAGGCGTCAACAACGCTTTGAACACCCTCCTGTACGATTTCTTTCACCGTCTTTTGATCGTCGAGGTGAGGGTCCTGTGGCAGATAGCCCACGGTGTAACCTGGTGAGAACACTACTTCACCTTGATAGTCGTTGTCAAGGCCTGCGATGATCTTCATCAACGTTGACTTACCCGCACCATTCAGACCGATGATACCGATCTTAGCTCCGTAAAAGAAACTGAGGTAAATGTTTTTAAGTACCTGCTTGTTATTTTGTTTGATGGTCTTTGACAGACCTACCATAGAGAAGATAATCTTCTTGTCGTCTACTGTGGCCATAGGAGGTTAATGTGCAAATGTGAGAATGTGAGAATGTGAGAATGTGAGATTGTGAGAATGATTGATTAATGCGTAAATGCTACGCCTTTCAGCGAATGTTCACATTGATAATTATTTTTTCTTCAATGTTATGATTACCTTGCCGTTGGCATCTTTGAGCAACATCTCGTTGCCCTTTACTTCAGAGGATTTTACCTTGCTGAGTGCGTCCATGAAGCGGCTCTCGTAAGTATCGTCGGGGCAGAGCATACGCGTCATGCCCATCTTAGAGAAGTTGGGTTTACCGTTAGCAAAGTCCTTTAAGTTGATTTCGCCCGTTAGACGATTGCAACCTGTGAAACCATAGACGTGGCCTTTAGAGGTGTCGAAACCTAAGAAAGGCGTTTCATCACTGGGCGTAATATTCTGACCATTCAAGTTCGTTACGCTCCATTCGCCAGCTACGGTGTAGGCTGACTTACTTGTAGCACACGATGCTAAGAGCAGCATGGTGGCGGGAATGATATAAAGTATCTTTTTCATATCGTATGTATATGTAATTATAGTGTTTTATTCAATCACCCAATCAGTGATATTGCCCTTTTCACTGTCAAAGTTTACGCCTACTTTCGTTACGGGCAAGGAACTAAGGCTAAAGCGCTCGCGATAATGCTTAAGGTTAATTTGTTGCATAGCCGTTTGAGCGTCTTTGTTAAGTTTGAGTTCAAGTAAGTAAATGCGCGTTCGCGTCATCAATACCATGTCGATACGGCCATGCGGGGTATGCACCTCAACGTCGACCATGTATTCTGTCAGTAAGGTAAAGATAACGTAAAGCATTTGTTGATAATGCCCTTCGTAATTCTTTACGTTGCAGTAAGGCACAGTGCTAAGAAAACTTTGCAATAGTTGCAGCGCGCCATTCATATCGTCGTTGCGGATAAAACGTGCTATCTTGGCTATGGTCACAGCCCCCGATTGTCCGAAAGCCAAATAGTTGGGGAGTAGGTTTTGGAAGAGTCCAATGCGAATTTCGCGGTTGGGAAGGTCGAGCGTGTACACTTCAAAGTCCGCATCATAGTCCTTAATCGTCAAATAACCGCTTTGGTAAAGCAACGGGGTTAGTGATGTCATGTTTTCAGTAGGAGCATCAAACTCAAACTTCCTTGCTTCAATTTTGCTTAAATCGCTTGGAAGCACGTCGAACTTACGCATCATTTCGAGCAGGTAAGTGGGCGTGCCAGTTGAAAACCAGTAAGGGTCTAAATTGCCATTCGTAAAGGCGGCGAGTAGACTAAAGGGGTTGAACACGTCGGGCGAGGGCCAGGTGAAGTGATAACCATCGTAATTGGTTGTAATGGCCTCAAGCGTTTCGTCATAAGTCTTGCCCAAGCGTTCAGCTAAGGAGGCAATGTCAATCTGTAATTCATTTTCCACTTCGTCCTTCGTAATGCCGCAGAGTCCTGCATATTCGGGTTGCATGCTGATATTATTAATATTATTCAGCTCGCTGAATATGCTCACTTGTGAGAACTTCGTAATGCCCGTTATGAAGACAAAACGCAGATAAGGGTCAGCATCCTTAATCGGACTATAGAAGTTGCGCATCACCTGACGCAGTTGAGTAAGGTTCTCCTCCTCATGCACAACATCAAGCAGTGGCGCATCGTATTCGTCAATCAGTAACACCACTTGTTTGCCTGTTTGTTGGTAGGCGGCTTGAATGAGGGCCATAAGACGATCGTTCGAATCAATAGAAGAGGCTTTGATGCCATATTTATCTTCTTGCTCTTTAAGACGTTGACTTAAAAATCTTTCAAGAGTCTCCTTCTCCATGTGCTTTCCCCCAGCCATGCTGAAGTGCAATACAGGATAGGCAGTCCATTCCTTTTCTAACTTTTCGATAGCAAGACCTTCGAAGAGTTCTTTCTTACCCTCAAAGTAACTCTTTAAGGTTGACACCAACAATGATTTACCAAAACGACGCGGACGACTAAGGAATACGTTCTTACCACCAGTATGTGTCATGTGGTAAATATATTCCGTTTTGTCAAGATATAGTAAATTTTTCTCTCTTATTTCAGAGAAAGTCTGAATGCCCAAAGGGTAAAGTCGTGGTATTTGGTTTATCATAATGCCAAAGTTTTATTTTTATTGCATCGGGTTCCACCCTTGTGCTTTGAGGTCGAACTCGTTGCCGTCGCGTGTGATGAGCTTTGCGCCCAGTTCGGGACGCGTGATGTGGCCAATCACCTTGATGTCATCCAATTGTTCCACCTTCTCATGGTCAGTCAACGGAACGGTGAAGAGCAATTCATAATCCTCACCTCCATTGAGCGCAGCGGTGTAGACGTTCATATTAAACTCCTCAGCCGTAACGGCCGTTTGATAGTCGATAGGAATACGCTCTTCATAGATGCGGCAGCCCGTATGGCTTTGTTTGCAGATGTGCATGGCCTCAGACGATAGTCCGTCGCTAATGTCCATCATTGATGTAGGACGAATGCCCGCTTCGTGGAGACGTTGGATAATGTCGCGACGCGCCTCAGGCTTAAGCAATCGCTCAATGAGATATTCGCGACCAGAGAAGTCAGGTTGTGCAGCCGTCTCAGGGTTCGACTTTTGTGACTCAAAGATTCGCTTCTCGCGTTCCATGAGTTGTAGCCCCATATAAGCAGCTCCCAAGTTGCCGCTCACGCAGATGAGGTCGGTATCTTTTGCTCCCGAACGATAAACAATCTCCTCTGCTTGTGCCTCGCCAATGCAAGTAATGCTGATGGCTAATCCCGTAAGCGAAGTAGTCGTATCACCTCCTACGATGTCTACTCCGTGACGCTCGCAAGCTAATCGAATGCCTGCATAAAGTTCGTCAAGATGTTCCACCTTAAAGCGTCGCCCCACGGCGATGCTTACTAAGAGCTGACGGGGCGTACCATTCATGGCATAAACGTCAGAAAGGTTGACCATAGCCGCTTTGTAGCCCAAGTGTTTGAGAGGCGTGTAGGTGAGGTCGAAATGAATGCCCTCCATGAGCATGTCGGTCGTGACCAAAAGTCGTCGAGGGTCGGCAGCCTCAGAGCTATATTGCAGTACGGCACAATCATCGCCCACGCCACGTAGCGTAGAAGCATTGCGAAGTTCAAGTCCTTCCGTCATGCGGTCAATCAGACCAAATTCACCTAATGTAGAGATATCTGTCATTTTGCTTACGTGTCCTTTCTTAATGCTTTAGAAGTAGAAACCCAATCCAATGCGTGCGCCCACAGTGCTCTTCTTAGAGAAAGAGTCGAGTGACATCTTGTAGTATAGAGAAGGCTCAATGGTGATGTAGCGGTTAACGAAGAAGGCATACCCTACTTCTAAGGGAATTTGTACATCGTTGTCAGAGGGCGTGTAGTGTACATAGTCAGCGCCAGCACCTAAGTAAACGCCACATTGGTCGAAGTAATATCTAACGCCCGCACCAATTGAAACGTCATCGATTTGTTTCGTATGATCGTATGTTACCGTTCCGCGTAACATAAAGCAGTCACCCATAAAGTAGCCTGCAGTGGCATCTAAGCCAAAGCGGAACTTTTGATCGCTGCTATAAGATAGTCCGAGTCCTGACAAAGAGGCGCCTACATATTTCGTGCCTTTAGCAAATTGAGCATTGGCTGTGTTTACTCCTACGATGAGCAGAAGAAGTGCAAAGAGTATCTTTTTCATATTGAGTATTGTTTGTTAGCTGTAAAGAATATAATAACGAGTATAAATTCTATCCCTTCCTTCTTATTTTGCAAAGATAGTGCAAGGCGAATGCAGAACGTCAAGCTTGCTTGTACGTTATGCTGAGCCGCAGCCTATCTTATGCAAAGATAGTGCAAGGCGAGAGAAGTACAAAACGAAAACCTAAAAGTTTTCAATTTGTACTTCCGGGCCGCTTATTTTATGTAAAGACAGCACAAGGTACGAATTTAGACAAATTGCAATTTGTCTGCCTAATTGGGGGGCGGGTTTGTAACCCGCGGCAGCAGCAAGTTGCTTATAGTCGCTTAGCGCGAGAACATACATGCTCAAAACCTGCTGCCGCGGGTTGAAAACCCGCCCCCCAATTAGGCAGACTATTTGCTGTTTTCAAACTTTCTGCAGTATCTTTGAATAAGATACGCGGCGGCTCGGCAATGCAAAATGAAAGTTTTCCGACTTTCATTTTGCATTGCGCTCGCCTTGCAGTATCTTTGCAGACAAAATCATAAAAAAATAAAATAAATGAACGTTTTAGAACTCAGCGAACAAGAGATACAACGCCGCAACTCACTTGAGGAATTGCGCAACTTGGGCATTAATCCCTACCCCGCTGCCGAATATGAAGTGACAGCGTATAGCGACGATATTAAAGACAACTTTAATGAAGACGAAAAGCGCGAAGTGTGCATCGCTGGACGCTTAATGGGACGCCGCGTTATGGGTAAGGCCAGCTTTGCCGAGTTGATGGACTCTAAAGGCCGCATTCAGGTGTACGTTACACGTGACGATGTTTGCCCAGGCGATGACAAGACGCTCTACAACACAGTATTTAAGAAGTTACTCGACTTGGGCGACTTTATCGGTGTGAAAGGTTTCGTTTTCCGCACACAGACAGGCGAAATCTCTGTACACGCACAAGAGTTGGTACTCCTCTCTAAGAGCCTCAAGCCGCTACCCGTCGTAAAGGAGAAGGATGGTGTTACTTACGATGCCTTCAACGACCCCGAACTTCGCTATCGTCAGCGCTACGTTGACCTTTTGGTCAACCCTGAAGTGAAGGACATCTTCTTGAAACGCTCGTTAGTAGTCAAGACCATGCGCGAATACTTCGACGAGGCTGGCTACACAGAGGTTGAAACACCGATTCTGCAACCCATTCCTGGTGGCGCTAGCGCACGTCCGTTCATTACTCACCACAACTCACTCGACATCGACCTCTACCTTCGTATCGCTACCGAGCTTTACTTGAAGCGCCTTATCGTTGGCGGCTTTGAGGGCGTTTACGAAATTGGCAAGAACTTCCGCAACGAGGGTATGGACCGCAACCACAACCCTGAGTTCACGTGTATGGAACTTTACGTTCAGTACAAGGACTACAACTGGATGATGTCATTCACCGAGAAGTTGTTGGAGCGCATCTGCGTAGCCGTTAATGGTAAACCCGAAAGCGTTATTGACGGTAAGACTATCAGCTTCAAGGCTCCTTTCCGCCGCTTGCCTATCTTGGAAGCTATCAAGGAAAAGACAGGTTACGACCTCAATGGAAAGAGCGAAGACGAAATTCGCGACATCTGCAAGAAGTTGAACATGGAGATTGACGATACCATGGGTAAGGGTAAGTTGATCGATGAGATGTTTGGCGAGTTCTGCGAAGGCACTTACATTCAGCCTACCTTCATCACCGACTATCCTATCGAGATGTCACCGCTCACAAAGAAGCACCGCGACAATCCTGCTTTGACCGAACGCTTTGAGTTAATGGTAAATGGTAAGGAGTTGGCCAATGCTTACTCAGAGTTGAACGACCCCATTGACCAAGAAGAACGTTTCCAAGATCAGCTCCGCCTCTCTGAGAAGGGTGACGACGAAGCGATGTTCATCGACCAAGACTTCCTCCGCGCCCTTCAGTATGGTATGCCTCCTACGTCAGGTATAGGTATTGGCATTGACCGTTTGGTCATGTTGATGACTGGTCAGACTCAGATTCAGGAAGTTCTCTTCTTCCCACAAATGCGCCCTGAGAAGAAGGCTCCTCGCGACAAGGCCGACAAGTACGTTGCCGCAGGCATTGCTGAAGAGTTAGTTCCCATTCTCCAGAAGGTGGGTTACTACTTAGTAACTGATCTCAAGGACGTAAAGGCTCAAAAGATCCAACAGCAGATTGGCGAGATAATCAAGAAGTATAAACTTGATATCGAGAAGCCCAGCGTACAGGACATTGAGGGCTGGAACGTGTAGTGAATGTGCAAATGTGAGAATGGGTAAATGTGCAAATGGTTTATAGATTTTCAAATTATCTGCACATCCTCCCGACTTGTACATTTACACATTTCCCAATTTGCACATTCCCCAATTTGTACATTCACACATTTACACATTTGCACATTAACTAAGTACCGTGTACGATTTAGGAAACATAGCCGTTATGGGCAGTGGCTCGTGGGCCACAGCCATTGCAAAGATGCTACTCGAAAGGGTGGAGCATCTGCATTGGTATATCCGTAGGCAAGATGCCATTGATGACTTCGTGCGCACTGAGCATAACCCTTCTTACTTGACCAGTGTACACTTTGACACGAGCCGCATCACCTTCTCGACGGACATCAACGAAATTGTACGCTCTTGCCGCACCTTGGTGTTTGTCACACCGTCTCCTTACTTAAAGAACCATCTGCGCAAACTCAAGGTGAAGCTTCACGATAAATTTATCATCACTGCCATTAAGGGCATTGTAGCAGATGAGAATTTGGTTTGTTCGGAGTTTTTCCGTGTGGTGTACAATGTGCCTGATGAGAACTTAGCCGTGCTTGGTGGCCCTAGTCATGCCGAAGAGGTTGCCTTAGGACGCCTTACCTACCTCACGGTAGGATGTGCTGACAACGAGAAGGCAACGGCCTTTGCCGAGACGATAGCATCAAGCTATGTGAAGACCAAGACTTCGGCCGACGTCATTGGCATTGAATATGCTTCCGTTCTGAAGAACGTCTACGCCATAGCAGCAGGCATTTGTAATGGACTAAAGTATGGCGACAACTTTCAGAGTGTACTAATGTCCAATGCCGTACAAGAGATGAATCGTTTCTTACGCGCTGTCTACCCTATCGACCGCTGCGTATATGATAGCGTTTACTTAGGCGATCTCTTAGTGACGGGGTATTCTAACTTCTCGCGCAACCGCGTGTTTGGCACCATGATAGGTAAGGGCTATAGCGTTAAATCGGCACAGATCGAAATGGAAATGATTGCCGAAGGCTATTACGGCACGAAGTGTATGAAGGACATCAACAAACACTATCACGTCAATATGCCCATTCTCGATGCTGTGTATAATATTCTATACGAGCGCATATCGCCTACTATTGAGATTAAGCTCTTAACGGATTCGTTTAGATAACAGATTCATTTAAATAAAAAAAGGTCTCTTCCCCACTTAGAGGAAGAGACTTTTTTGTTTTTTGGGGGGGAGGGGAACTCATCCAATATATCCCGTATGAAACGAGAATATTCTAAAAAAGTTCTAAGAAAAAGTCTAAGAATAAAAATAATAAATTATTGTTTCTTCTCAACGAAGCCTCATGTCAACTTTGACTATGAGATTCCCCATCTTGATGGACAGCTTGTAATTGGGCAATAAAATAACTTTGGGGACATTTCTTATCGATGATCATTTTATGGTCACCCTTTGGAGGTTGGAAACGCATATGGTTTATTGTTTATGGAAATATTATCCCGAACTCACGTTATTAGCTGAGAAGCAACTGTTTAGAACGACTTTTACTGCTTAGGATACTTACATATATTCCGTACAAGTGTTCTCAACAAACTGCAATTTATCTGCCTAATTGCAGTTTATCGTTATCACATTCAACTTTTCCGTTCAATCGCCCACCATGCATAAACAATGTAGGCTAAGACGAAGGGGATGAGCAGACTTACCACTGCCATAACACTGAGCGTAAACTCACTCGAACAACTATTGGCTAAGCAGAGCGATGACTGAATGTCCGTAACAGACGGATAATAGGCCGTATTGTTCAGACCTGATATTAATAACAATGTCATTACTGCTAAGACAGTACCTATGCCTACCCACCAGATTCCACACTTTTTCTGTTTATTCATTAAAGTGATAGCGATGCCTATCAACACCAAGACTACACCTAATATAAACATAACAGACACAAGAGGCAAAGCCATGAAATTATGCCAATACTTGCTACTCTCGACTACGAACTGCTGTTGGGCGAGCTGATATGTCAATCCATCGATAAGGAGCAAACGAACCACAAAAGCTACGAAAAGCACAAGGAAAGGAATTGCATTCACCAACACATGTTTGTGCAGACGAGAAGTTAGTTCGTCATTCTGATTGCGATTGAGTAAGTAAAGTGCTCCCAATACACGCGATAAGAAAAGTACAGCAAGTCCTAATACCCAATTCCAAGGATTTGCTAAAGCTTCTAATCCATGCCAACCACTGTCCCACTGGCTAATAACAGGCGAAGCCATACCTTCTCCGCTGACCACACCTAATGCATTGTGGTCAACGTGGAATGCTGAACCCGTAAAGAACGTAGCCACTGCTGCTCCCAACACAAAGGGGCCAACCAATCCATTAAACACTAAGAAATAGCGGTAAGTAGCTTGTCCTAAAAGATTGTTCGGCTTATTTTGATATTCATAAGCCACAGCTTGCAACACGAAGCTCACCAAGAGAAGCATCCATATCCAATAAGCCCCTCCAAAACTGGTACTATAGAACAGAGGGAAAGAAGCAAAAAAGGCGCCACCGAAGGTGACGAGCGTAGTAAACGTGAGTTCCCACTTACGCCCTGTTATGCCAATAATGTACGAGCGCTCTTCTTTCGTGCGTCCGACACAATATAGAAGAGAATTGGCACCTTGCACAAACTGCAATAACACCAATAGGCCTGCTAATAACGACACTAACAGCCACCAATATTGTTGAAGAAATGTATACATGATTTTTACACTATTATTTTGTACACTAACTTAACTTTCGTGTTCCTCGTCCGACGACGTTTGCGGCCCTTGACTAATCGCCTTGCACATAATGCGCACCTCTGCGGCTAATAATAAGGTGAAAAGCACTACAAAGAGGAAGAAGGTTATCATTACATTCATGGGAGAGAGTTGCGACACGGCAACACCCACAGGCAACAAGTCTTGAATAGTCCAAGGCTGACGTCCCACTTCAGCCACGATCCAACCCGCTTGCCCTGCTACATAAACCATCGGAACAGCCCACACGCCTAACCACAACAGCCAACGATAGTTGGCCAAAGTGCCTCTACGGGCTAACCACCCCACTACTAATAAGATGACAAAGAGCAAAGAGCCCAAGCCCACCATGAAGCGAAACGACCAATAAACCAATGGTACGGACGGCACTAAATCAGTCTTTTGCTTTAAATAGCCATAACCCATATAGGCTTCATGAGCGCGTAATGTGTCGAGTGCGACTTGAGCAGCAACCTTGTTAGCAGTGCGTTGTTGGCGATAGGCTGCAAAAGCTGCAATGGCTTTACGACCACGCTCCATTTTTTCATCAGCAGAAGGCACACGAGTGCCGTCGGGCAACGTATAACCATCGAGCAAATCGTTGATACCTGGCACATAACCTTCTATATTGTGCGTCGCTAAAATGGATAGTACTCCAGGCACTTCTATGCCTGGCACGATACTAAAGGGGACACGCACGCCGCCCTGCTCCAATCCCTCGGCTGCTGCCAACTTCATAGGCTGCTCGCGAGCGATAGAAAGGCCACTCTGATCGCCTGTACCCATTACGATGAGCGTAGAAATGATACCAACCACGCTGGCCACCTTTACGGAACGCAGTGCCAATTCACTATGACGCTTCCGGAGCAAGAACCAACAACATACGCCTATCACAAATACGGCTCCCGTCATCCAACCACTCGAAACGGTATGGAAGAACTTTACCACCGCCGTTGGTGAGAGAGCCACACTCATGAAGTCGGTCATCTCATTGCGCACCGTGTCAGGATTGAAGGTCATACCTACGGGGTGTTGCATCCAAGCATTGGCCACCAATATCCACCAGGCCGAGAGCGTAGCCCCAAGTCCTGTCAACCATGTAGAAGCAAGATGAAAGCCTCGGCTCACCTTATTCCAGCCAAAGAACATCACGGCTATGAACGTGGCTTCCATAAAGAAAGCTACAATGCCCTCAATGGCAAGGGGCGCTCCAAAGATGTCGCCCACGAACCATGAGTAATTACTCCAATTGGTGCCAAACTCAAATTCAAGAATCAAGCCCGTGGCCACCCCAATGGCAAAATTGATGCCAAAGAGTTTCATCCAAAACTGAGCGGTACGTTTCCACCTTTCGTCTTTGGTGGTGTAATAAAGGGTTTCCATCACGCCTTGTATCAAGGCCAAACCCAACGTCAACGGCACAAACAGCCAATGATAGCAGGCTGTCAGTGCAAACTGCGCACGCGACCAATCTATGGTGCATGTCTCAAGCGCTGTTAGTAATGTCATAATGGTATAGATTTAGTTATCAGTTACAAATGAAGGAGAAATATGCAAACGTGAGAAGATTTCTCAATTACAAAATTATCAGGGGTAAAAATTTTGTTTTTAGAATGTTCTAATTCTGTCGGTTGATTTGCACATTTTTTAATCTTCTTCCAACTTGTTCGCTCTTTTGTGCATCGTCAAGCCCTTTCAGCATTGGCTGAAAGAAGAAGATGCGAAGCACAACAAATATCACGAATAGCTTCAGCAGAATGATAATCCATAGTGTGCGTCCCCACGTCATCTGTCGAAAACCGTCACGATAAAAGGTCCACACACGATGAATAGCATTTAAGGGTGTATAATTCATGCAGCAAATATAGCGCTCTATTGTAATCATTACAAAATGAAAACTATTTTGTTTTACACTTTTGTGTTGCAAAACATAAGCTAAAGCAGAAACTTTGGGATTTTTAGAAAGGTATAAACTGCAATTAGGCAGACAAATTGTAGTTTATATGAATGCTTCTGCCTTGCTCTACATCATATAGCCATACTCATGCATGATTTTGATTACCTCTGAATACATTTTCTTATTGCCAAGTTGGGGGAGCGAACCCTCACCTGGGGGCATCACGTCCTCACCTGGGGGCGACGCGTCCCCGCGTCGGCATTTGCTTGGCAAGGCTCG
>ERZ833515.1055-NODE-1055-length-20727-cov-2.839106_pt1 | contig 20727 bp, 8 predicted proteins | sample MGYA00519949_ERZ833515 | MGnify/ENA primary metagenome ERZ833515 (study PRJEB31850, sample SAMEA3708741) | human gut metagenome | biome: human gut; feature: human-associated habitat; material: faeces | place: China | collected 2014 ...
GGTACAATGGTAGGCATCTACGCAACAGGAAATTATGAGAATACTAATAACTGAAACGAACAATAACTCAAAAACAATATCACCATGAAAAAAGAAAAAAGATACTTAGTACCCGAAGCTTATATGGCAGACCCTGCCGTTCCCGTATTCAACAACCGCCTTTACATCTACCCGTCGCACGACTGGGAAAGCGGCATCCCCGAAAATGACAACGGCGACCACTTCAACATGAAAGACTATCACGTCTTCTCCACCGACGATCCGATGCACGGAGAAATCACCGACCACGGCCTCGTGCTCACCACCGAAGACATCCCCTGGGCGGGACGCCAACTCTGGGACTGCGACGTAGCCGAGAAAGACGGAAAATACTATATGTACTTCCCCCTGAAAGACCAGAACGACATCTTCCGTATCGGTGTTGCCATCAGCGACCGTCCCGAAGGACCGTTCATCCCTCAGCCCGACCCGATGCGCGGTAGTTACAGCATAGACCCCGCCGTATTGAATGACGGTGACGATAACTATTACATGTACTTCGGCGGCCTCTGGGGCGGACAATTGCAACGTTACCGTGACAACAAGGCTTTGGAAAGCGGTGCTACTTTCCCCGCAGACAATGAACCGTCCATCCCCGCACGCGTTGCCAAGCTCAGTGCGGACATGCTGCAATTTGCCGAAGAACCCAAAGCCGTAGTCATCCTGGACGAGAACGGCCAGCCACTGACTGCCGGAGGTAACGACCGCCGCTTCTTCGAAGCCTCCTGGATGCACAAGTATAACGGAAAATATTACTTGTCTTATTCTGATAATCACGACGACGGAGAAAAACATAACCGAATGTGTTATGCCATCAGTGATTCACCTCTGGGGCCTTGGGAATACAAGGGAATTTACATGGAACCCACCGATAGTTATACCAACCACGGCTCTATTGTCGAGTTCAAGGGACAATGGTATTCTTTCTATCACAACAGTGCATTGTCCGGTCATGATTGGCTGCGCTCTATCTGTGTGGACAAACTGTACTACAATCCGGACGGCACTATAAAAATGGTGAAGCAGACTAAATAACAGATAGATCGATACACAGGCAATTAATAAATAGAATCCTTATAATAGTTGAAAAACGAATATAGCATGAAAAACAAAATGAAATGGATATTGGCAGTAGGATTATTGTCATGTTCGGTAGCAATGGCACAGCAACAGAGTGATATATTATCGGTATCTGCTTCTGCAAATGCAGAAAATGCTGCTTTAGCCTTTGACAGGAATGTAAAAACGATGTGGACAATCCCTTCTCAGGCACTAAAGGCTGAACAATGGCTGATGTTTACCATTCAGCAGCCCGGAGATGTTTGTGAACTGGACCTTCAGATGCAGGGTATTAATAAGAATGAACTGAAAGAAGTACTGGATATCTTTGTCACTTATGACCCCATGAATCTGGGAACTCCCGTGAACTACCGGATCGAAGGGAGCGACAAACAGATGAAAGTCAAATTCACTCCTAAATACGGTGCACACGTCAAGCTGAATTTTAAGCAAGGAAAGCTGGATAAGCCTTTCTCTCTGAAAGAAATTTCAGTTCTTGTGGCAGAAAAGGTATTGACGGACAGTCAGGGAAAAGTAACCGACCGTCGGTATATGGACGCGTCACTGCCGGTAGAAGAACGGGTGGAAAGTTTGTTAGCAGTGATGACGCCGGAGGATAAAATGGAACTGATCCGTGAAGGATGGGGTATTCCCGGTATTCCTCATTTGTACGTGCCTCCTATCACAAAGGTAGAAGCGGTGCATGGTTTCTCTTATGGTAGCGGTGCTACTATCTTCCCCCAGGCTTTGGCGATGGGAGCTACCTGGAACAGGAAGCTGACGGAAGAAGTGGCTATGGTGATCGGAGACGAGACAGTGGCTGCCAATACCAAACAGGCATGGTCGCCGGTGTTGGACGTTGCGCAGGATGCACGTTGGGGGCGCTGTGAAGAAACTTTCGGAGAAGACCCTGTATTGGTGTCACAAATAGGAGGTGCATGGATCAAAGGATACCAGTCCAGAGGATTGTTTACTACTCCCAAGCATTTCGGCGGACATGGTGCCCCGTTGGGCGGACGTGATTCACATGATATAGGACTGTCCGAACGTGAGATGCGCGAGATTCATCTGGTTCCGTTCCGTCATGCGATCCGTAATTATGACTGCCAGTCTTTGATGATGGCCTATTCCGACTATATGGGAGTTCCGGTTGCCAAGAGCAAAGAACTGCTGCAACAGATATTGCGTCAGGAATGGGGATTCAACGGGTTCATCGTCAGTGACTGTGGCGCTATCGGAAATCTGACAGCCCGTAAACACTACACGGCAAAAGATAAGATTGAAGCTGCCAATCAGGCATTGGCTGCCGGTATTGCAACTAATTGCGGTGATACTTACAATAATAAAGAAGTGATTCAGGCGGCAAAAGACGGTCGTATCAATATGGAAGATCTGGACAATGTATGCCGTACGATGCTGGGTACGATGTTCCGCAACGAACTTTTTGAAAAGAACCCTTGCAAACCACTGGACTGGAAGAAAATATACCCGGGATGGAACTCGGACAGCCATAAGGAAATGGCACGTCAGGCGGCACGTGAATCAATTGTAATGCTGGAAAACAAAGAGAATCTTCTTCCTTTGTCAAAGACACTGCGTACGATTGCGGTACTGGGTCCCGGTGCAGATGATCTTCAACCGGGCGATTATACGCCGAAGCTGTTGCCGGGACAATTGAAATCAGTTCTGACCGGTATCAAAGGCGCAGTGGGCAAGCAGACCAAAGTTCTTTATGAACAGGGATGTGACTTTACCAATCCGGACGAAACCAATATTCCGAAAGCTGTGAAGGCAGCTTCCCAATCAGATGTCGTGATTATGGTACTGGGTGACTGCTCTACCAGTGAAGCGACCAATGATGTCCGTAAGACATGTGGAGAAAATAACGACTGGGCGACTTTAATCCTTCCGGGCAAACAGCAGGAATTGCTGGAAGCAGTCTGTGCAACCGGAAAGCCGGTGATATTGATTCTTCAGGCAGGCCGTCCTTATGATATTCTGAAAGCATCCGAAATGTGCAAGGCTATCTTAGTAAACTGGTTGCCGGGACAAGAAGGTGGTCCGGCTATGGCAGATGTACTGTTTGGTGATTACAATCCTGCCGGTCGCCTGCCGATGACATTCCCGCGTCACGTAGGACAACTTCCTTTGTATTATAACTTCAAGACTTCAGGACGCCGTTACGAATATGTAGATATGGAATATTATCCGCTTTACCGTTTCGGATTCGGACTTAGCTACACTTCATTCGAATATTCTAATCTGAAGATACAGGAAAAGGCGAATGGCAATGTGGAAGTTCAGGCTACAGTGAAGAACGTAGGAAGCCGTGCGGGTGATGAAGTCGCTCAGCTATATGTGACGGATATGTATGCCAGTGTGAAAACCCGTGTTATGGAATTGAAAGACTTTGCCCGTATTCATTTGCAGCCGGGAGAATCGAAGACTGTTTCGTTTGAAATGACTCCATATGATATTTCATTGCTCAATGACCGGATGGACAGAGTCGTGGAAAAAGGAGAGTTTAAGATCATGGTAGGCGGAATGAGTCCCGATTACGTAGCTAAAAATGAAATCAAACATAGTGTAGGCTATAGTGATAACAAGAAAGGTGTCACGGGAATGCTTAATTATACACATGAGTTTGGTGCCAATTTCGATCTTGCCGTGTCCAAGGTAGAAGAGAACCTTGTCAAGAATCAGAAGACAGTGTGGGTGAGTGTGAAAAATACAGGTACGTTGATGGATATCGGTAAGGTGGAAATGTTTGTGGATGGTAAGAAGGTGGGAGATGCCATTCATTATGAACTGGGAGCAGGCGAAGAAAAACTGATTCCGTTCAAGCTGGCAAAAGAGAATAAGCAGCCTGTAGCGTTTACGACCAAATACAAGATGGTGTCTTTATAAGATTCCTTTAATAGTAAATGAATGATAACTTTTACCGGATAAGTGATATGTATCAGAGGCTTATAACCTGTTTTGGACTGTTACTGATTGTTTCCAGTCTCTTCGTAAGGGCAACCGAACCGGTTCATGACGTACCGGTCAAGATACGAATCGCTGACTTTAAGGATGCCAAGGCCGGTGCTGTAAGCTATACATTTGATGATGGATTGCGCAATCAGTATCTGATTGCTGCTCCCATCATGGAGAAGTTGCAGATACCGGGAACATTCTTTGTCATTCCCGGGCAGGTCTCGGTTACGCTGCAGGAAGCTGAGGCCAAGAAGCCGGGTGCATGGGGAGGTGTTACCTGGGAGGAGATACGTACATTGGCGGCTAAAGGTTTTGAAATCGGTAATCATGGGTACAGTCATAAGAATCTGGTGACTCAGGTAAAAGAACCGGAAGAACTTGAACATGAGATAGAAAATAGTGCCGATATGATCCGAAAGGAAACGGGTATTTTCCCCGTTTCTTTTTGTTACCCTTACAACAGCTTCAATGAGCAAGTCGAAAAGATCGTAGAAAAACGTCATGTTGTAGCCCGTACTTTTCAGCAAGGCATTGGAGCCAGAGATACCACGGCAGAGAATATCAATCAATGGGTTGATAAACTGATTAGCCAGAGGAAATGGGGCGTAGCTATGATTCACGGTTTGACAGACGGATTTGATCCGCTTCGCCCTGATGTTTTTGAATCTCATCTGACTTATGCGAAGAAGCATGAAAAAGATCTTTGGATCGATACTTTCGGTACTATCGGCCGATACATCAGACAGCGTGATGCGACCACTATCAAGGACGTGAAAATCGATTCTAATTCAGTGTCTTTTATTCTGAATTGTAATTTAAATAAAGAACAGTTTGATATTCCGCTGACTCTCGTTATCTTAACGGAAAACAAAGTAACTGAGGCGAAGGCGAAACAAGGAAGGGAATCCCTTCCTGTCACGATACAGGATAAACAAATAATGATTCACTGTACTCCCGATTCCAAACGGGTCACAGTGAAATGGAAATATAGTAATGTAGATATAGACTTATAAATAAAATGAAACGACTTCTTTTCATATCATGGATATTCTTGTTGTCCGTAAGCTTTGGGCTGACAAAGATGAAAGCCGATGTACGGATGCCGCTGATCTTCGGTGATCACATGGTGTTGCAGCAAGACACAAAGATTGCCATCTTTGGATGGGCTGATGCCGGAGAAACCGTAGAGGTAGTCTTTGCCGGACAGAAAGTGAAAACGACTGCTGACACTGACGGAACATGGAGAGTGAACCTGAAACCGATAAAAACAAAGAAAGAAGGGCAGACTCTGACGATTGCCGGTAAGAACAAACTTGTCTACTCGGATGTGTTGGTAGGCGATGTATGGGTTGCTTCTGGACAATCGAATATGGAATGGGGAATGAAGGTAAGAAAAGAATATGCTGACGATATAGCCGCTTCGGAAGATCCTTTGCTGCGTTTGTTCTTTGTTCCCAAGAATACGTCGTTAGAGCCATTGACCGATATTGAAGTTCCTCAGGGAACATCTAACCCCGAACGGGCTGCCAGATGGGTGCTTTGTACACCGGAGATGTTGGCTAAGATCAATGGACAAGGCTTTTCGGCAACAGCTTATTACTTTGCACGTGATATGCGTGCTGCAAACGGACGCCCGTTGGGAGTTATCCAGTCCGCATGGGGAGGTACGCGTGCAGAAGCCTGGACCAGCCTTTCCGGATTGAAACAAGAACCGGCTTTGGCTCACTATGTAGCTGCGTATGAGAAGAATGTGAAAGATAATCCGGAAATACTCGCCACTTATCCACAGAAACAGAAAGAATTTGATGAAGCGGTAAGGGAATGGGATAAGACCGTAGGAAAAGAATGGAATCAGGCACAAAAAGAATGGGCGATAGCTGTGCAGGCAGCACAAGCAGCAGGAAAGCCGGCTCCTCCCAAACCACAGCCCAGAGTTCCCCGTCCGCCCAATCCGCGTAAACCGAATGGGGGAAATAACGGTCCGTCCAATCTGTTTAACGCAATGATTTCTCCTTTAATCCCTTTGAGTATAAAGGGAGTCATCTGGTATCAGGGAGAATTTAACTCCGGCGGCTCTGGAAAAGAATATGCTACCTTGTTCTCCCGGATGATTACGGATTGGAGAGAGAAATGGGGAATCGGTGATTTTCCTTTCGTATATGTGCAGCTTCCCAATTTCGAACCGGTAGATCCCGAGCCGTCTGTCGAAGGAAACGGCTGGCGCTGGGTACGGGAAGGACAGCTGAAGGCCTTGAATCTGCCCAACACGGCAATGGCTGTGACAATCGATGTAGGAGATCCTTTCGATTTGCATCCGGTAGATAAATACGATGTCGGACACCGGCTGGCTCTTGCTGCCCGGAAACTGGCGTACGGAGAGAAAATTGTCGGCATGGGACCTCTTTATAAAAAGATGTCTGTGAAAGGAAATAAGATCATTCTGGAGTTTACCAATCAGGGTAAAAAACTGGTGATGGGAACTTCTCCGTACATTCCGGCAGGAAAACCGCCTCATCCGAAACCGACGAAGCTGACAGGCTTCGGCATTGCGGGAGCGGACCGTAAGTTTGTATGGGCGGATGCGGTGATTGAAGGAAATAAGGTGATTGTGTCCAGCAGTGAAGTGGCTGTACCTCTTGCCGTACGTTACGGATTTTCCAATAGCCCCCGTTGTAACCTGTATAATGAGAAAGGCTTGCCGGCATCTCCTTTCCGTACGGATAGCTGGGATAAATAACACGAACCGGCGAACTAATAAACAGAAAAACACCATGAAAAGAGCTACTTCCCTATTAATGGCAAGCGTATTGGCAGGATGTATCGCTTCCTGCTCATCAGAGAAACGAATGCCCCGGCATCGGATTGTAACGAATCCGATCAACCTGAACTATCGTTTCCAGCCGAAAGACGAATCGCGTCGCGAAGCCGCCGATCCGGTCTTGGAATACTTTAAAGGATATTACTATCTGTTTGCTTCCAAGTCCGGAGGTTACTGGCGTTCTGAAGATTTAGCGGATTGGGAATACATTCCCTGCACTACCATACCGACTCTGGAGGATTATGCTCCTACCATTCTTCCTGTCGGAGATACGCTGTACTTTACCACTTCCAGCGGTAAAACTCAGATATTCAAGAGTGCCCATCCTGAAAAGGATGCGTGGGAACCGGTAGATACGAAGCTGACTTACCGGCTTCATGATCCGGCTTTCTATAGAGACGATGATGGGAAAGTGTATATGTATTGGGGATGCTCGGATAAAGATCCTATCATGGGCGTGGAAGTAGATCCGAAAGACGGTTTCCGTGCCATTGGAGAAGCCAGAGCGTTGATCGAACACCACGGAGATAAATATGGATGGGAAGTGCCCGGAAAGAATAATGAAGAGCCGCGTCAGGGATGGAATGAAGGACCTTGTATGCTGAAATATGAAGGACGTTATTATTTGCAGTATGCAGCTCCGGGTACTCAGTATCGCATCTATGGTGACGGGATTTATGTAGGAGATAACCCGTTGGGACCTTTTGAATATATGGAAGATAATCCATTCTCCTTTAAGCCGGGCGGATTTATCGGTGGGGCAGGGCATGGCCATACCTTTCAGGATAAGTATGGCAACTACTGGCATATAGCATCTATGACAATCTCCGTTCGCCATTCTTTTGAACGGAGACTGGGACTTTTTCCGGTAGCAATCTCTGCCCGCAACGGAATGTATGCCCATACAGCCTGGTCGGATTATCCTTTCTATATACCCGACAAAAAGGTGGACTTCAATAAGACCGATCTGAGTATGGGATGGAATCTGCTTTCTTTCCGGAAACCTGTTTCCGATTCCTCCTCTCTTCCCGGCTATGAACCGGACAAAGCCAATGATGAACAAATCGAAACCTGGTGGGCCGCTCAAACCGGAAAGAAGGGAGAATGGCTTCAGATTGACATGGAAACTCCGGTGACGGTCAATGCGATACACGTGAACTTTGCCGATCATCATTTTAAAGTATTTGCACCTCATCCTCCTGTTGTTTATCAGTTCTTGATAGAAGGTTCGGCAGATGGAAAGGAGTGGATGAATCTCGTTGATGAAAGAGAGAATAAGAAAGATGAGCCTCATCGTCTTTTCACGTTAGATAAGCCTGCAAAACTCAGATATCTGCGAATCAGTAATTCGAAAGAGCTGGAAGGATGTTTTTCTTTGTCCGGTTTCCGCATATTCGGTAAGGGGGAAGGGACTGCACCGTCCGCAGTGACCGGTTTTCGGGCGATACGGGATGACAGTGACCGGAGAATTTACCGTTTTACATGGGATGCTCAGACAGGGGCTACCGGATATATCCTGCAATGGGGAACGCAGAAAGACAAGTTAACGCATTCAGTGACGGTATACGATAATCAGTATGAGGCCCGTTACTTCAACAGGGATTCGGAATATTATTTCTCTATAAAGGCATTTAATGAGAATGGTAATTGATTGATTGAAAGGAGGGTTGAGCATGAAGAAAGATAGAAGCAGTATACGGAGAATCGTTTTGCAGAGTTTTAGATGTGGTTTGTTCATTGTTGGCGGATTACTTTCTGAGACGATGACGGCACAAAACCGGGCAGTGGTGTTCGACCGTGATTTCTCTCCGGCGGAAGGCTTGGTTATTCCACAGGAAAAGCCGTATCGGGATGAAGTCTGCCTGAACGGATTTTGGGATTTACAATGTGTTGCAGTCCTTTCTTCATGGAAAAGCGGTTCGGGAATAGCTCCGGAACTGTCTGCCCCCAAACCGGACCAGTGGGAGAAAGTAAAGATCAAAATACCTTCTGCAATCAATGTGAATGACTGGGGAAGAGGCAGTAAGGTCGGTGAAGGAACACAACGTCCGTATGCGCCGGGATTAGTCTACTTTCCAAGTTATCCCGAACATTGGGTACATACCCGTATGGGGTGGCTGCGCCGTAACTTCCGGATTCCTGCGGATTGGGAGCAAAAGCGGATTCTGCTTCATTTCGAAGCTGTTGCGGGAGATTGTGTGATACAGGTGAATGGAAAAGAGATTTGCCGGAACTTTGATGCTCATCTTCCTTTTGAGGCGGATATTACAGCGTATGTGAATCGTGAAGGTGAGAATGAGCTGTTGGTTGGAGTAAGAGATACCAAGTTATTCGACAAGTCGCATCCCGTCTATCAGAAAATGGGAGCGACTTATCCTACCGGTTCCAATACTGATTATTTATTGGGTATCTGGCAGGATGTATATATGTTTGCTGTGCCTGAGATACGGATTACGGATGTATTTGTACAACCGTGGGTAGATAAGAATGAGCTGAAGGTAGAAGTAGAATTGATAAATCTTTCACCGGAAAAGGCGAGCCTGACATTGAATGGCGAAGTCCGGGAATGGGTGAACCAGGCAGGAAAGGATATTCTGACAGCTCCGGAGATAAAATGGACGTTGGGGAGCACGGCGCTTACCATGCCTGTTACTACTGTTACGCTTCAAAAAGGAGAGAAGAAGAAAGTTGTTATTACTCAACATCCGGATCATCGATTGAAATTCTGGACTCCGGATACTCCGGACTTATATACTCTGCTGTTGACCGTAAACGGAAAGAAGCAGGTCTATGACTGCAAGGCAACCCGTTTCGGATGGAGACAGTTTAAGATTGTCGGCGATGAATTTCAGCTGAACGGAAAGAAAATACAGTGTTTCGGAGATATCCAGCATCCATTTAGTGCTTATATCTGTTCGCGACGCTTTGCTTATGCGTGGTATCAGATGATCAAGGACTTTGGTGGAAATGCGGTTCGCCCGCACGCGCAGCCCTGGCCGCGTGTTTACTATGAATTGGCAGATGAAATGGGATTGATGGTACTGGATGAAACGGCTTTGTTCGGTAGTTCCATTCGTCTGAATCTTGAAGAAGACGTAACATGGCAGCGTTCACATAAGCATTTGGAACGTCTGATCATGCGCGACCGTAACCATCCCTCGGTCATAGGATGGAGCGCGGGGAATGAAATGTTTGCTATCGCTTTATTGAATAAGCCGGCAAAGGAGGTCGCCGCCGTTTGGGATGACAAACTGGTGGAACTGACAGGAAGTGCCCGTCAGTTTGATCCGACCCGTGACTTTCTGACGTTGGACGGTGATCGCGATATGGACGGACGTCTGCCTGTATGGAGCAAACACTTTTCTCATGGTCTGAAACTGGACGATTTACCCAAAGGACTGAATAAACCTTTGATCGTAGGTGAATCCGGGGCAACTTATTACGGGCGTCCTCATCAGCTATATCCTTTTGTCGGAGAGAAAGCCTATTTGTCTTATGAAGGGCGCAGTGAAGCATTGGCAATCGATGTCTTTCAGAATGTGAAACAGATGGCCATTCCTTATCTGGCGTATTATTCTCCTTCGGAAGTATGTTGGTTCGGCTTGGAGCACATGAATCTGGGATACCATGATTTTAGCCGCCTTCCGAATCTGTCGGATGGAATCTTTGCCGGCAAACCGTATGAAGAAGGCAAACCGGGATATCAATATGAACGTATCCCTCCTTATGTAACCACTTTTAATCCGGGATTGGACAGTTCGCTTCCTTTATATAAACCGCTTCCGATGTTTAATGCACTGAAAGCGGCATTGAACGGTGGCGAATGGACTGCATTCAAAGAAGTAAAACATCCTGTGAAACCGGAATTACCTTCCCCTGTCTATGCTGTTGCATATTTAGCCGGAAAGGCGAATCCGGATTTAATCCGTTTCCTGACTGAATCCGGTATTTCATTAACAGAGAATCCGGGAAAAGCAAACCTATGGATAGTAGATGCGGAACAAGTGACAACGGCAGATTTGCAAGGATTACAATCCGCTTTGAAAAAATGGAGGAAGAAGGGCGGTATGTTGCTGGCATTGGGCAGCGGAGAGAAGTTGAGTGCGGACTTCTGCCGATGGTTGCCCGATGAAGTCAGGCTGACGAAACGTAAAGCCACTGCTTTGGAGATGAACAGAAGTACTTACTGGGGAAACTATTTTGAACTTCCCGATCTATATTTCGGTGAAATGGAAGGAGACCGTTACATCTTGAAGCAAGGGCTGGCGGGAGCATTGGTGGAAAAAGGCAATGTCATATTAAAAGCTTCCCGCACGGACTGGAATTTATTTAATACTTCTCCCGAACACTGGAAATGCGCTCAGGTCGTCTTGTATGAAGCATTACAAAAGCCGGAAGGAGCAGCTTTGATCACATATCCGTTGCAGGATAAGACAGATTTGGTTCTGTCAGTCATAGATTATCGCTTGCAGACGAAAGAAACAACTGCCTTCTGGAACTCGATGTTCCATGTAATGGGCATTGCGACAGACGGAGGCGGTTTCAAGTCTCACGGGGTAAAGGAGAAGAAACATGACTTGTTGATGGATGGTCCGGTAGATTAATAAAAACAGATAATAGGATAGAAAAATGATCATGATGAAAAGGTATAAAAAGATTTTGTTGACAGGTGTGTTGTCAGCCTTGTCTTGTTCGTTCGTTCACGCACAGGAGCTATACAAGAATGAAAATGCGCCTGTACATGAACGGGTAATGGATTTGATTTCCCGTTTGACGGTGGAAGAGAAGATCAGTTTGCTTCGTGCCACTTCTCCCGGTATTCCCCGTTTGGGTATCGATAAGTACTATCATGGCAATGAAGCATTGCATGGAGTAGTACGTCCCGGACGTTTCACCGTATTTCCACAAGCCATCGGACTGGCAGCTACCTGGAATCCGGAGTTGCAGAAAAGGGTCGCTACAGTAATCTCGGATGAGGCACGTGCCCGTTGGAACGAGCTGGATCAGGGAAGAGAACAGAAAGAACAATTCAGCGATGTGCTGACTTTCTGGTCGCCTACTGTGAACATGGCACGTGACCCGCGTTGGGGACGGACACCGGAAACGTATGGAGAAGACCCTTTCCTGAGTGGAATAATGGGAACAGCCTTTGTGAACGGACTGCAAGGAGATGATCCGCATTACCTGAAAATCGTTTCTACTCCCAAGCATTTTGCCGCCAACAACGAAGAGCATAATCGCTTTGTCTGCAATCCACAGATATCGGAGAAACAATTGCGTGAATATTACTTTCCTGCTTTCGAAATGTGTGTGAAGGAAGGAAAAGCCGCTTCCATCATGTCCGCCTATAATGCGCTGAATGATGTGCCCTGCACGCTGAATCCGTGGCTGCTGCAAAAGGTGTTGCGTCAGGACTGGGGATTTCAGGGATATGTCGTTTCCGATTGTGGCGGACCTGCCTTGCTGGTCAATGCCCATAAATATGTAAAGACGAAGGAGGCGGCCGCCACTTTATCCATCAAGGCGGGACTCGACCTTGAATGCGGTGATGATGTATATGACGGCCCTTTATTGAATGCTTACAAACAATATATGGTATCGGATGCCGATATTGACTCCGCCGCCTGTCATGTGCTGACGGCCCGCATGAAACTGGGACTTTTTGATAGCGGGGAGCGAAATCCGTATACTAAAATCTCTCCGTCAGTGATCGGTTCGAAAGAACATCAGCAGATAGCTCTGGACGCTGCCCGCCAATGTATCGTTTTACTGAAGAATCAGAAAAACAGGCTTCCGCTGAATGCTGACAAACTGAAATCGATCGCAGTAGTCGGCATCAATGCCGGCAAATGTGAATTTGGCGATTACAGCGGCGCTCCGGTAGTAGAACCGGTTTCCATACTACAAGGTATCAGAAACAGGGTGGGCGATCGGGTGAAAGTCGTCTATGCTCCCTGGAAATCGGCTGCCGATGGGCTGGAACTTATTCAGGGAGAGAACTTCCCGGAAGGACTGCAAGCTGAGTATTTTGACAATACCCGCCTCGAAGGTACACCGAGAGTGCGTAAGGAGAGTTGGATCAACTTTGAACCTGCCAATCAGGCTCCCGATCCGTTCCTGCCCAAATCTCCGTTGTCTGTCCGTTGGACGGGAAAGTTGAAACCGACCGTTTCCGGTCGCTATACTTTCAGCTTTACATCCGATGACGGTTGCCGCCTGAGCATTGATAATCAGATGCTGATTGATGCGTGGCAGGCACATGCCGTATCTACGGATTCCGCTTCCATTTATCTCGAAGCGGGAAAAGAATACCAGTTGAAAGCGGAATATTATGATAACCGGGATTATGCCATTGCAAAGTTGCAATGGAAAGTTCCGCAGATAGGCAAGGCAACTCGTCTCGATTTGTACGGAGAAGCCGGGAAAGCGGTTCGCGAATGTGAAACGGTAGTTGCTGTGATGGGTATCAATAAATCGATAGAGCGTGAAGGACAGGACCGGTATGATATTCAGCTTCCGGCAGATCAGAGAGAGTTTCTGCAGGAAATCTATAAAGTGAATCCCAACATAATTGTTGTTTTGGTAGCAGGCAGTTCATTGGCTGTTAACTGGATGGACGAGCATGTTCCTGCCATTGTGAATGCCTGGTATCCGGGTGAACAGGGAGGAACCGCTGTTGCCGAGGTATTGTTCGGTGATTATAATCCTGCCGGACGTCTGCCGCTCACCTACTACAAGTCTTTGGATGAACTGCCTCCGTTTGATGATTATGATATAACCAAAGGGCGTACTTATAAATATTTCAAAGGAGATGTCCTTTATCCGTTCGGCTACGGACTGAGTTACTCTTCTTTTACATACAGCGATCTGCAAGTAAAAGACGGGGCTGGTGAAGTCACTGTTTCATTCCGGTTAAAGAATACCGGTAAGAGAAATGGCGATGAGGTTGCTCAGGTTTATGTGCGGATACCGGATACCGGAGGAATTGTACCTTTGAAAGAATTGAAGGGATTCCGTCGTGTTCCTTTGAAATCAGGAGAAAGTCGTCGGGTAGAGATTAAGTTGAATAAAGAGCAACTTCGCTATTGGGATGTAGAAAAAGGACAGTTTGTAGTACCCAAAGGGGCATTTGACATAATGGTTGGCGCTTCTTCCAAAGATATTCGTCTGCAAACAGTCATTGATTTATAGACTTTATTTAAATTTGAACCGGAAAGAAGATTAAGATTATATTCACTGAGGTAATGCCTTCTGATTGCACAGTCTGTGCCACCCTATTGGCACAGTTGTGCCACCGCACTGGCACTGTTATGCCAAGCCTTTGGCACAGTTGTGCCAATAGGGTGGCACAAGCATGACACAGTATGGGGCAATCTTAAGGCATTACTTCTTAAAATTTAGTATTATGAGAAACAAGTATTTGCGTTTTGCAGATGTATTATTTCTACTTAGCTTTGTGGCAGGAACTACGATGACGGCTTGCTCCGAACAGCCTTATCAGCCGACCTTGAAGGCAACTTATAATAAGCCTGCCAAAAACTGGGAAAGTGAAGCCCTGCCCATCGGTAATGGTTATATGGGAGCCATGATTTTTGGTGACGTCTATGTAGATGTCATCCAGACAAACGAACATACCTTGTGGTCGGGAGGCCCCGGTGAAGATTCGTCTTACAATGGAGGACATCTGAGAACTCCGGAAGTGAACAAGGATTATCTCCACAAGGCGCGGGTGATGTTGCAACAGAAGATGAACGACTTTACGGCAAACCGTTCTGCATATATAGATGAAAATGGAAAGCTGATTACCCATAACTACGATGGAGACGGTGGCGGCACAGAATTGCGGAATCTGATTGATAATCTGGCAGGAACAAAGGAGCATTTCGGTTCTTTCCAGACATTGAGCAATATCATTGTAGAAACTGTCAATCCTCCCATTCCCGTCTTGATAAAAGAAGCAGTGCAGACCAATTATGACAATACAAAGAATCAAAGTCAGTCGATAGGCAGCCTTTTCGATCAGAGCACTACCAGCAAATGGTTTGCCGATAACGACCGGTTTTCCGGTGCGGGAAGCCTGCCATGCGTTATCAAGTGGGCATATACCCATGCTCCCAAGGCTGTTTCCTATAGTCTGACCTCGGCCAATGATATGCCGGGCAGAGATCCGAAATCATGGAAACTCTACGGTTCGACAGACGGAAAATCATACGACTTGCTGGATCAGCAGTCCGGCACTTTTTGGGGGGATGATAAGGACGGAAAGGGGAGTCGCAATAAGACCCTGTCTTTTCCTTTGAAGGCGGACAAGTACACCTTCTTCAAACTCGAAATCACAGAATTAATCGATAACAAACAGAAACCGCAATTGGCGGAACTCTCGATAGATGCCTCTACCGAACTGCCTTATTCCGACTATACCCGTACGCTTGATATAGATAATGCGATTCATACGGTGATGTATAAGGAGAATGGAATCACCTTTAAGCGCGAATACTTTATGAGTTATCCGGATAATGTAATGGTGATGCGTCTCACCTCAGATTCGAAGAAGGGAAAACTTTCACGCATCATTTCTCTTGAATCGCTGCATACCGATAAAACCATTACGGCAGACAGTCATACTATTACCATGACGGGATATCCGACTCCGGTCAGCGGAGACAAGCGAGTAGGGGATGCCTGGAAGAATGGACTGAAATATGCGCAGCAACTGGTCGTGAAGAATAAAGGAGGAAAGATTTCGGTAGTGGACGGAACGAAGCTGAAAGTAGAGGATGCCGATGAAATAATCGTTCTGATGTCTGCCGCCACAAACTATGTACAGTGCATGGACGACTCCTACAATTATTTCTCTCAAGAAGATCCGTTGGAAAAAGTGCAGGCTATGCTGCATAAAGTAGCTGATAAGAAGTACACGGCTCTGTTGGCTACTCACCAGAAAGACTATCATTCGTTATACGACAGAATGCGACTGAATCTCGGTAACTTGCCGGAGGCACCCGTTGCTCCTACGGACAGTTTGCTGAAAGGTATGGACGAGAATACCAACTCGGAACAGGAAAACCAGTATCTTGAAATGCTGTATTTCCAGTTCGGCCGTTATCTTTTGATATCTTCTTCACGAGAAGGTTCTTTGCCCGCCAACTTGCAAGGAGTATGGGGTGAAAGACTTTCCAATCCGTGGAATGCCGATTACCATACGAATATCAATATACAGATGAATTATTGGCCGACACAGTCTACCAATCTGAGTCCGTGTCATCTGCCTATGGTAGAGTATGTCAGAAGTCTGGTGCCTCGTGGAAAGTATACAGCGCAACAATATTATTGCAAACCCGATGGCGGCAATGTTCGCGGCTGGGTGACGCATCATGAGAATAATATCTGGGGCAATACGGCACCAGCCAAGAAAAGCACGCCTCATCATTTTCCGGCAGGGGCAATATGGATGTGTCAGGATATTTGGGAGTATTATCAGTTCAACCTTGATAAAGACTTCTTGAAAAAGTATTATGATACAATGCTCGATGCTGCTCTTTTTTGGGTAGACAATCTTTGGACAGACGAACGCGACGGTACACTGGTAGCAAACCCGTCTCACTCTCCCGAACATGGCGAGTTCTCACTGGGCTGTTCAACTTCGCAGGCTATGATTTGTGAAATGTTCGACATGATGATCAAAGCCAGCAAAGAACTGGGAAGGGACAAAGACCCTGAAATCATAGAGATAGCAACAGCTATGAGCAAACTCTCCGGACCGAAAATCGGTTTGGGTGGGCAGTTTATGGAATGGAAAGATGAAGTAACGAAGGATGTTACCGGAGATGGTGGGCACCGGCATACGAATCATCTTTTCTGGTTGCATCCGGGTTCGCAGATTGTAATCGGAAGAAGCGAACAGGACGATAAATATGCAGATGCCATGAAAGTGACACTGAATACACGCGGCGACGAAGGAACCGGGTGGAGCAAAGCATGGAAACTGAACTTTTGGGCACGTCTGCATGACGGCAATCGTTCTCATAAACTGTTGAGAAGTGCCATGAAACTGACTGTTCCCGGAAGCCATGTAGGCGGTGTATATACTAATTTGTTTGATGCGCATCCGCCTTTCCAGATTGATGGAAACTTTGGTTGTACGGCTGGTATCGCAGAAATGCTGATGCAAAGTCAGGGCGGATATATCGAATTGCTTCCCGCTTTGCCCGATGCATGGAAAGATGGTTCATTCAAAGGAATGAAAGCGAGAGGAAACTTTGAAGTAGATGCGGCATGGACTGACGGGAAGATAACAGCTGTAGAGATTCTTTCTAATTCCGGTGCGGAATGTGTGATTAAATATCCGAATGCAAAGGATCTGAAAGTTTCCGGAGCGAAGGTAAAGGTACTTGCTGATGATCAAATCTCTTTTGCTACTGTGAAGGGTAAAACGTATATTATTAAAAACGTATCTTCTTTATAAAGAGAAAACTAAGTGTATAAGGAGGTAATGTAGTCTGTCCAGAGACAACTATTAACGACTGAAACCAAAAGGCAATTGATTCGCAATGAATCAGTTGCCTTTTGGTTTGAATCTATGTTCAATAGAATAAAGATGTGAATAGTTTGGATAAGGCTCGTTCTTGGGTTTGATTAAAAGTCGAAACTATCTTCATTGAGATTGACTAAAAAGGAGATTCGAGATACTACCGACTTTTTAGTCAGTCCTCAATGAAGACACTAAGAATTCTACTGAATTGGGAAGTTTTTATTATTTCTTATCTTTTGTGAATTAACTCAGGGATTGCAATTGTAAGAACATCTTTGCTAATTACTTCGATTATAATCAAAAACAAAACTGCCCGTCTCCTCTAATGGGAAGACGGGCAGGAAGAATGGAAAAACTCCACTCAATGATATTAATTACATACCTATTTCAATAATTCATTCACCATGTTTACCAGCAGTTTACCTGCTATCGGATCAGTGGTTGCCTTTTCTGTACATAGAGTTGAAACGAGAGACTTTCCTTTATTGTCGGCTATCTGTAGCAGTGTCAGTCCGCGCATAGATTCGATACGTGCGATACGTTCCTCCGGCTTACCACCGTCGATATAAGCATGGATCTTCATTTGGGCGGCGAGTTCCTTCACATTCTCGTGGCGGATAGCTTTCAATGTAGCGGTGCAAGCTAGTGGAATTTCACGCTTGTTGTTATTGAAATAGCGTAATTCCAGTGCACCGATTCCATCGAATACAGGGGCATCATTCCGTTCCATCACCACGATGTCTCCCTCAGTGGGAATAATCCATCCGGTGATATATTCGGGATAGACTTTTTGTGCTGCCTCTTTGCTGTTCAGGAAGAGAATCCGACCGCCTTTTGACTGATATTCACGCAGTAATCTTGCTTCTTCATCGGTACATTCTTTCAAGCCCGATATAATGCAGAGATTAGCTTTTTGCTTGGCATTCAGTAGTTCCTTGATAGACGGTACTGTCTGGCAGGCGATGTCCAGGAAGTCAAGGGTAACTTTCATATGATCTTTATCCAGTAAAAGAATCTTCTTGCTGGCAGTTACTTGACCGATATTCCATTCCTTGCGTGCCACTAATAATCCGTATTCATTCTGGGATAAAGTGACTCCGCTTTCGGTGAGAGTGAGTTTCAGTTTTACATTAACCTTGTCTGCCGGTAAATTGGAAGGCATATGGATGTTCGGTTCGATGTATTTACGACCATAATATTCCACTGCCGGAAATTGTTCCGTGCCGGAAGCCAGTACCTTATTGGTTTCGTCTACAATGCTCCATGCCAGTGACGTAGGCTTTAAGTCACGTCCTTCTTCATTATCATTTACTACATAGATACGTGTATGTAACTTCTCACCTGCATAAAGATTGCGTCCCCACAGTTCCGCACTGACAAGTACGGGCTGCATAGCACGTTGCATAGCGTAGTAAGTGGGATACGGTTGTATATTCTGGTGATCATAGCATTGGCGGAACCAAGTCATATAGGCAAAGTGCATGATGCCCGAAGCCTGTTCGTTGGTGCGACGGAGGGTTTCGGCCAACTCTCCCGTGATGAACGATTGTGTATTAAGGAAACTGGCGGGATCTCCCCAGTCATATGCTTCATATCCAATTAATGAATAGGGATTCTGATGGATCAGCTGATAAGAGCGGGTCGGATGACCGGTTTCAGCATTCGGATAACCTGTACTCATTTCCTGGCTGATCAACGGACGTCCGGGACTCTTGAATTGTTTCTGGAATTCTCCGTTGAAGAAGCGGAATACCGAATAGTCATACCAATTATAGTAGGCATGGTTGTCATCAATATCTCCGTCATCAACTGTTTTCAGAAAGTCATCACCAAAGCGTTTGCTGGCTTTGTTGTGAAGATAGTTGGAGTCGAAACATACAGGACGTGTCGGGTCAGTCTTTCTCATATCTTTCACTACATCGGATACGATGCGGAATTTTTGCTTGGCACGTTCCGTGTCGGCATCCAGATCGTAGAATTTCATTTCATTGTTCACAGTCCAGAAGAATACGGAAGGATGATTTCTGTACTTTTTCATCACACGCAGCCATTCACTGCTCCAAAGATCCAGCACACCTTTGTCCGGTATCGGGGTGGAGTGTATCATGAGCCACGACCAAGTACCCTCAAAGCTGATAGCGATACCGTTGCGGTCTGCTGCCGACACCCAAAGTTCGTTCCAGGGGGTGGTATGTGTTCGGGTAGACTGTACATTACCTTCTTTCATCAATTTCATGAACTTGTCTGCAAGAAGCGAATCATTGGGACAGAGAGCGAAAGGAATATGGTTACCTCCACGCAGCCAATATTTGCGGCCGTTCAGATAAAGGAATCCATCTTTGCTTTCAAACGTGCGGAATCCCGAAGTTACGGTGATGCAGTCCGTCACTTTGTTTTTTCCTTCCGTCAGGCTCACGCGAAAATCATAAAGATTAGGAGTGGCAGGTTCCCAAAGTTTGGGTTTCAGCCCTTTGATATCACAGGTAAATGTTTCTTGTGCGCTTGTCGCTAATGAGAGTTTGCTACGTACAGGTGCACCGTACAACGTTTCCCCCGTTTGTTTGTCTATAATATCTATACGGATATCGAAGTTTTTCTTTTTGGGCGCATGATTTTTGATGGTGACATCTATTGATGCACCGTCCAGAGCCGGTTTGATAAAGATATCTTCTACTTTCAGCGGGTTGCTGACAATGAGTTTTACGGGCTGCCATATACCGGCAGGGTTATCACCATAGAATCCATGAGGGATGTCTGTCAATACGGCTTTGTTGGCCTGCTGGTCGTTCTGGTTATCCTCCACTTCCTTGCGTACTGACGAATAGTAGTTTTCCATGGCGTCACTGGTTTGTGCGGCTTTTCCGTTGATGTCACGTGTCACTTTTACTGCGATCAGGTTGCGTCCCGGACGCAGGAATCGGGTGGCGTCTACTTGGAAATCACCGAACATACCGATGTTGGAACCTGCCGATTCACCATTAATATATACTTCCGCCATTTTGGATACGGCGTCGAATGAAAGAGTCAGCTGTTTTCCCTTCACGTCGGCGGGCAGTTCCAGCCATTGGCGATACCAGGCAGCACCGGTTTTCCGGTAGTTGAACGTATAGTTCTCGCATCGGTCGGTTTCTTGTTGGTAGTAGGTGTCCGATACCCCTTTATGTTGGGGACCGGTGGGCGATGGCATGGTTTCTCCATGCAGCCAGATACGGATAGGGTTCCAGAAAGCGGGAACAGGCATTATATGCCAGTCGTTGTCGTTAGTCTGCATGGAGATAGCCTTCGTCTTATCGTTCAGTTGGTA
>ERZ833515.1093-NODE-1093-length-20221-cov-16.157195_pt1 | contig 20221 bp, 26 predicted proteins | sample MGYA00519949_ERZ833515 | MGnify/ENA primary metagenome ERZ833515 (study PRJEB31850, sample SAMEA3708741) | human gut metagenome | biome: human gut; feature: human-associated habitat; material: faeces | place: China | collected 2014 ...
ATGGGTGATATCATCGGTGATATCAACTCTCGTCGTGGTCGTATCGAAGGTATGGAAGACATCGGCGGCGGCAAGCTGGTTAAGGCTTATGTTCCGCTGGCAGAGATGTTCGGTTATTCTACCGACCTTCGTTCCAGAACTCAGGGACGTGGTAACTACTCCATGTTCTTTGAGAAATATGAGCAGGTTCCGAAGAGCGTTCAGGAGAAAGTTCTTGCTGGAAAAGCTGAGAAATAATTAAAAATGTAACTATATTGCCTTTTCCGGGCAGATAACTGCCCGGAAAAGCAATATTAGGCTTGAAAAAACGGCTCTAATCGAATATAATTAGAGTCAGCCTAACATAAATTGAGATACCCGTATTGGGTGTAAATTAAGGAGGACGTCTTAAAATGGCAAAAGCAAAGTTTGAAAGAACTAAACCGCATTGTAACATTGGTACTATCGGACACGTAGACCATGGTAAAACAACCCTGACAGCAGCTATCACAAAAGTTTTGGCTGCAAGAGTAGCTGGTAACACAGCTGAGAACTTCGAGGATATCGATAAAGCTCCGGAAGAGAGAGAGCGTGGTATTACTATCTCTACTGCACACGTTGAGTATCAGACAGAGAAGAGACATTACGCACACGTTGACTGCCCAGGACATGCTGACTACGTTAAGAACATGATCACTGGTGCTGCTCAGATGGATGGCGCTATTCTGGTTGTAGCTGCTACCGATGGTGTTATGGCTCAGACAAGAGAGCACATCCTGCTTTCCCGTCAGGTAGGCGTACCGTACATCGTAGTATTCATGAACAAGTGCGATATGGTAGACGATCCGGAGCTGCTTGAGCTGGTTGAGATGGAGATCAGAGACCTGCTGAACGAGTACGAGTTCCCGGGCGATGACACACCGATCATCCAGGGTTCTGCTCTGAAGGCTCTTGAAGATCCGAACGGCGAGTGGGGCGACAAGATCATGGAGCTCATGGACGCTGTAGATTCCTACATTCCGGATCCGGTACGTGCTACTGATAAGCCGTTCCTGATGCCAATCGAGGACGTATTCACCATCACAGGTCGTGGTACTGTTGCTACCGGCCGTGTTGAGCGTGGTACTCTGAAACTGAACGATGAGGTTGAGATCGTTGGTATTCACGAGGAGACTCGTAAGACTGTTGTAACTGGTATCGAGATGTTCCGTAAGCTTCTTGATGAGGCTCAGGCTGGTGATAACATCGGTGCCCTCCTTCGTGGTATTAACCGTGACCAGATCCAGAGAGGACAGGTTCTTGCTAAGCCAGGTTCTGTAACTTGCCATACAAAGTTCACAGCACAGGTTTACGTTTTGACAAAGGATGAAGGTGGTCGTCATACACCTTTCTTCAACAACTATCGTCCACAGTTCTACTTCAGAACAACTGACGTAACTGGTGTATGTAACCTTCCAGAAGGAACAGAAATGTGTATGCCTGGAGATAACGTAGAGATGACAATCGAATTGATTCATCCAATCGCTATGGAGCAGGGTCTTACATTCGCTATCCGTGAAGGTGGACGTACTGTAGGATCAGGACGTGTTGCTACAATCATCGAGTAATACAATCTGAAAATAGATTTGTTATCGCAAGATAGCAATGATATAAACGTGGGAAGCCCCGGAAACCTTGTGTTTCTGGGGTTTTTCTGTTGCCTGGAAAAGTTAAATAAATCAGAAAAGAATAACGAATGATAATGAAAAGCGGTTGCCGGGAGAGTATCCTGACAACCGTTTGTGATAACAGAATGATAACAAAATCTTAATTGTTGTTTTTAGAAGAATAAAAGGTTTTAACTTCAGATACAAATGTACGCATCAGTGCAAATGCATTTTTTGCTTCAATTAGGGTTGGAGCGTAGTTGTTTTGAGCAGCTTTTAGTATATGAATATTATTTCTTGAATCATAAAGCGAATCAAAACTTATTTTGGTAGCAGATGATATAATGTTATGGTCTACCGCAAATTCTGTTTTATGATCAATACGTTCTCTTTTAATGTCGGCTTTTATCTTTTTCTCTTTGCATAAATAAACGTTTTTATTTTCAAAAGTAATTTTGGTTGATGTTGAAAGGGCATTTTGACATTTAATCATCTGTATTACAGCATATTTTTCTTCGAATTCCGATTTATAAAAGGTTTCTATTGTTGCCTGCAGGATAGCTTCACAGATAGACGCATATTGTATAATTTGAAATCTAACAATTGCTCTATGTTTTGCTATTGGTAATCTCAATCCATTCATAAGTTTATAAAGGAATCGTGCCTGGTAGTAAGCCTCGCCAAGGTATTTTTGTAATTTGGGATTTTCTAAAAAAGAAAAATAGTCAGTAAACCAATCAATAGGATATGGTGTTGCTCCAGATTTAAATTGTTCATCTGGTACTAAATCACGATTACAAAATCCAATGACTTGTGTAATGAGTTTTTTATCTAATGCCATATAAATCCGCTCCTTTTAAATAAGATTTTGAGTTTTGACAGTTAGTGAATGACTTTTTTTGACTATAGTATGACATCCTATTGTGGTTCCCATGGCACGTAGTTTCCATTCTTCCTGGGTAGCGTTCAGTTTATCCAGTTCTGTCTGTCTTTTATCTTCATCTTCAATAGCTAATATTTCAGATTTTTCCTTTTCATAGACATTTTTAAATTGACACCATTTCCTGAAAAAGTCCTGCATTGTAGGATTATCGAACGTCAGTGAAACCTTCTGCTCAGGTGTTTCTGCAAGCGAGAGGTTTACTGAATCATCAATAGAAAACAATAGGGAGAGTACATCTCCGACTGTTTCAATATTAAAATCCAGAAAAACACTTACATTTAATCCCAGTGCAGTTGCAATCTTTTCTAACTGATCCGGCTTTGGATTCCGGATTCCCAGTTCGTATTTTCTTATCGTACCAACATTAATGCCGGACAGTTCGGCTAATTGTATCTGACTGTATCCTCTGAATTCCCGGTATGCCCGGATTTTTTTATCAACCATAATGCTGCCTCCTTAATAATATTTGTGCTTCTATTCTAGCACAAAAGTGAATGATGTGAAAAAGGTTGTTTTTTCAGAGTGGATTGTGAAACACTTTGGAAAATAAAAAGCAAATTCGCAAAAGGTTATTGGCAAAGTCACAAAAGTGAATTATGATAGAAAGCATCAAAAGAGTCACAAAAGTGACTGGAAAGGAGGACGCTATGAGAACTAATTATATGATGACCGTTGATGATGTCATGGAAGAATTAGGCGTGAAACGCAGTAAGGCATATTCCATTCTGAAACAGCTCAATGATGAACTGGCAAAGGAAGGATATGTGGCAGTTCGTGGAAAGATTCCACGTCCCTATTGGGAAACAAAATTTTATGGATGCTCTCAGCGAGCAGTTTAAAGGAGGGGTTAGAATGTCAGCTTACAAGGACACAAAACAGGGAACCTGGTATGTGAGCTTCCGTTATATTGACTGGACAGGAAAGAAAACGCAGAAGCTGAAAAGAGGGTTCAAGACGAAGAAAGAAGCATTGAATTATGAAAAGGAATTCATGAGAAAGACTGCAGCGGATATGAAAATGGAGATGGGAAGTTTCATCGAAGTTTATTTTGGAGACAAGAGAAAAGAACTGAAAGAAAATTCAATCCGGAATAAGCAGCACATGATGAACAAACACATTGTTCCGTATTTTGGAACAAGAAAAATGAATGAGATCACACCGGCAGATGTTATCCAGTGGCAGAATACCATTCAGGAAAAAGGTTACAGCAAGACTTATGAACGCATGATTCAGAACCAGTTGGATGCATTATTCAATCATGCACAGAAAATTTACAATCTGAAGGAAAATCCATGTAAGAAAGTAAAGCGTATGGGAAAATCGGACGCAGACAAGCTGGAATTCTGGACGAAAGAAGAATATGACCGTTTTATTACGGTGATTGATCCGGGAAGTGAGGATTTTCTGATATTTGAAATCCTGTTCTGGACCGGTATAAGGGAAGAGGAACTTCTGGCACTGAGTCTTTCGGATTTTGATATGAGCGGGAACAGGTTGCATATCAACAAGACTTATAACCGGATTCAGAAGCGAGATGTGATTGATACTCCCAAAACGGAAAATTCAGTCCGCACCATTGACATTCCTAATTTTTTGAAAGAGGAAGTACAGGAATATGTGAAGAAACGTTATGGATTTCCGGAAAATCAGAGATTATTTCCAATTGTGGCAAGAACACTGCAGAAACGTCTCAAAAGATATGAAAGACAGAGCGGTGTGAAGCAGATCAGAGTGCATGATATCCGGCACAGTCATGTTGCCTATCTGATTTATCAGGGCGTGGAACCGCTGATTATCAAGGAAAGGCTGGGGCACAAAGATATTCAGATGACATTAAATACGTATGGTCACCTGTATCCGTCACAGCAAAAAAAGGTAGCTGAGATGTTGGACAACAAACGTTAATACGGAGGAAGAAGTAAATGAAAACAAAGAAAGTAGTCGGAAAAATATTTGATGCAATTAACTACAGTAAGAAGTTGAAGATAAGTTCCATTTTACCAGATCGAGATTCAGATTATGTGATTCTTCTTGAATTAGAGGACGGAAGCAAATTTGAAATTATTATTATTCCTACAAGGAGATTCGTATAAGGAGTGGAACCATGGCTACTGACAGAAAAAAAGAAAAAGCCCAGACAAAATATCTGAGCAAGTTCTCTGATAATCAGATTCACTGATATATCATCTTGGCAGATTCAGTATATCACGAATTGAACGATACAACAATTCCCGAATATCTGTTTATCAGAGACTTGCCCGGAAGGGCAAGAGGTGGATATGACAATATTTGAACAGGTAAAAGAGTGCGTAACAGCCAGGCAGGCTGCAGAGCATTACGGGATAAAAGTAAAAAATAACGGAATGGCTTGCTGCCCGTTTCATAGTGATAGGCATCCGAGCATGAAAGCAGATAAAATGTATCATTGCTTTGGATGTGGAGCGGGTGGGGATGCGATTGATTTTACGGCGAGACTATTTGGACTATCGCAGTATGAAGCAGCAAAAAGGCTTATCGAAGATTTCAGATTGGATATTCATATCGAAGATAAGGGAAAGTGTAGAAGAATTGGAAACAGCGCTCCCCTGAAAACACAAAAGCCTAAAGTCGTATTGATCAGAGAAAAATTAGAGCAGTGGCTAAACTATGCGACAGATGTGCTGATCCGATATCTGAGGTGGATTCAGTTCTGGAAAGAATTTTATAAACCAAATCCAGAAGAAGAATGGCACGAATTATTTACGGAGGCATTGGCAAATGAAAGAAGAATAAATGACTATCTGGATGTGCTGATGTTTGGAACCGGAGAAGAAATTATAGATTTTTTCAAAGTGAAAAGAAGGGAGGTTGAACGAATTGAAGAAAGAGTTAACAAATATCAGCGAGAAGTCCTTGATGAAATTAGAGAATATTGTGGACGAGGAAATGCTTACAGTCGAGGATGTTAATGAAATGCTGGCTCATACGGATAAAGGCAGAACCAGACAGACAATCCGAAATTGTGTGACGGTACTGCAAAATGATCCGGTGTTGAAAAAAGCAATCCGGAGAAATGAGCTTTCCGGAAGGCTAGATATTGTAAAAGAAGTACCGTGGGAACGAAGAAACAGCAGCCTTACGGAGACGGATACAGATGATTATAACCTGAAAATGTATCTGGAAGAAAACTATGAGATTACAAGTGAACGGGTAATAAAAGCAGGAGTAGATATTGTTTCCAATGAAAATAAGTATCACCCAATTAGGGATTATTTGGAGGGCCTGGTGTGGGACAGGGTTCCACGCATTGAGAACTTACTGCCACGGTTTCTAGGAACTGAAAAGAACAATTATACGACTGGTGTAATGAAAATGCATATGTTGGCAGCAATATCCAGAATATATGAACCGGGAATAAAGTATGATATCATGCTTTGTCTGGTAGGAAGCCAGGGAGCCGGGAAATCTACTTTTTTCAAATATCTGGCGATAAAGGATGATTGGTTCAGTGACAATCTGGATCACCTGGATGATGAGAATATTTACCGGAAATTGCAGAACCATTGGATCATAGAGATGGGAGAAATGAAAGCAACTGTGACGGCAAAGAACATTGAGCAAATCAAATCATTTCTCAGCAGACAGAAAGAAACTTACAAAGTTCCTTATGAGGTTCACCCGGAGGACAGACCACGACAGTGTGTGTTCTGCGGAACATCGAATGATTTGAATTTTCTTCCATTAGACAGAACCGAAAACAGAAGATTTGCTCCGGTTATGACGGATGTAACAAAAGCAGAAGTTCATATTATGGACGATGAAGAAGAGAGCAGAGCTTATATTGTACAGGCATGGGCAGAGGCTATGGTGCTTTATCAGCAGGAAAATGTATATCTCAGTTTTACAAAAGAAATCGAGGAAGAAGCAAAGAAACTGCAGAAAGAATTCATGCCGGAAGATACAAATGCAGGAATTATCCAGGCATTTCTTGATGATTATGAAGACGATTATGTGTGTACAAAACTATTGTTTGATGATGCACTGCACCGGACAGGTGAGATGAAACAGTGGGAAAGCAAAGAAATCGCAAATATTATGAATAATGCAATTGAAGGATGGAAAGCACACGGAACTCACCGTTTCGGAAAGGAATATGGAATACAGCGGTCATGGAAACGAATAGAAGGTACTGAGAAAAAAGATAAGGACGGGTTTATGAAAGTGCCGGAGCAACTGGAGATACCATTTGAGTAAAAGCAACTGTAAACAATGTAAACGAGACTTTGTGAAAAGAATGGAAAAGTTAACTTTTCCATTCTTTTGAGCTGTGTTTACAAATTCCGTTTACAGACAGGAGAGGAGAAGAAACTGATGAAACAGGGAAGATTAGGATATAACAGCAGCAATGAAAGATATGGATTATTGTCATCGGACTTATGGATTGATACAGGATTTCACTGTGGAGAAGGTCTGGAAGTATTAGTGGATGACAAGTGGGTACAGACCAGAATGGAGATGAATCTGGCAAGGGAATGGTATCTGGTGGGGACACCGTATTGTGGAAATCTGGAATATGTGCAGGCAAGGATACCGGAGTAAATAGCCCCGCAGGGCGCAAGGGTACTTTTGATGGACGGTACGGCTGTCGAAAGTGCTTTTGCGTTACTTTTGACAAAAGTAACAAAACCGCCGAATCCGGCGAAGATTTCTTATAATCGCCATAACTGGCGTAAATACAGATTTTGTGCCATATCTGGCACTGAGTTAAGAATGGGAGGTGAGAGAAAATGGAAATGAAAAGAACGATAAGCGGAATGATCGGAGCTGGCTCCCTGGCACATAACAGACGTGCCTTTGTTGTAGAAAATGTTGACCGGGACAGAGTTCATCTGAACATTAAGTATTGTGATGAAAATCTGAAAACAGTCTATCATGAATTATTTGACCAGGCAGTGGAGCGATACAATGAGGGAAAAAGAAATGACCGGAAGATTACAGATTATTACGAAAAAATACGTCAGGGAAAACAGGAAAAGCTGTTTCATGAAGTGATTTTTCAGATAGGAAATCGTGAGGATATGGCAGTGGGAACGTCAGAAGGAAATTTGGCTGTAAAGGTACTGGACGAATATGTGAAAGACTTTAATAAGCGGAATCCGACACTTCGGGTATTTAACTGCTATCTGCATCAGGACGAAGCTACTCCGCATCTGCATATTGACTTTGTTCCTTATGTGACTAACTGGAAGGGAAAAGGAATGGATACCAGAATTTCACTGAAACAGGCATTGAAAAGTCTTGGATTTCAATGTGGAAATAAGCATGATACAGAACTGAATCAGTGGATAAATCATGAAAAAGAAGTGCTGGCGGAAATCGCAAAGCAGCATGGAATTGAATGGGAACAGAAAGGCACACATGAGGAGCACCTGGACGTTTATAATTTTAAAAAGAAAGAGCGAAAAAAGGAAGTACAGGCACTGGAGCAGGAGAAGGAATATCTGACAGCGGAAAATGAAGGATTGACTTCTCGGATTGCGGACGCAAGGGCAGATATTAAGCTACTGGAAGAAGAAAAAATTCAGTTCCAGAAAGATAAAGAAACAGCAGAAAAACGTGCAGAGAAAGCAGAAACGGAATTGAAAAAACTGGAGGACAGAAGAGAATTCCTGCAACCGGCAATGGATAATGTAAGTAAGGAAATAAAAGAATATGGAATGATTAAAACATTTCTGCCGGAAACTACAGCATTGGAACGTGCGGTAACTTACCGGGATAAGAAAATAAAACCATTGTTCATCGAAATGAAGAATAAAATCGGTGCGATGGCTGCACAGGTAAAAGAACTCACAAGAGAAAGAGATAATTGGAAAAGTAAGTTTCTGAAGAAAAAGAAAGAGCATGAGAACACAAAAAAGGAACTGGCAGAAGTTCAGAAAGATTGTCAGAAATTGTCCGGTGAGAAAGAAATACTGCAGGGACTCGCAGATAGATATAACCGACTTTTACGCATACTTGGAAAAGATATGGTAGAGCGACTGGTGCAGGACGATATCTGAATGCAGGCGGAACTTGAAGCGAAAAAACAGAAAGAGCAAATGCCGAAAAAAATAAGCGATCGCATACCGTGGGCGAAAGAACGAAGTGAAGAACACAATGCACAAATTAAGAAGAATAAAACAAAGTACAGAGGAATGGAGTTGTAAGAATATGAAGAAACAAATTTATGATGAAAAGAACGGACTGAGCTACACATTGCATGGAGATTATTATCTGCCGGATTTGGAAATCAATGAAGAAAAACCTACATATGGAAAATATGGAATAATGCGAAAGCAGTTTCTGAAGGAACACAGGAATGCCAGGTATCAATATCTGGTACTGACTGGGAAACTGACGGAGCATCTGAATCAGGTCGATCAGGAAGTAAGAAAAAAGTCGAGATGCTGGTGGAGCAGATGGCTGAATAGTGGGGCGTGACGGAAGAACTGAAAATGCAGGATCAGATGGAATGGGTGCGGAGGATGAATAATATTAAGAATGTTGCGGAAGAAATAGCAGAAAAGTAATTTATATATAAATAAATGCAAATATCGCTAATAGCGATGAAATATCTTGACATAAAATGTGAAGTTGGGTATAATAAAACTACTTTAACGAAGGTATATCCATCCAGAAGATGTAATGTGAGCAGAAATGCTTGGAAGGTTGGACGACCTTAAATTAAACCCGGGCAATGTCGTAATGGTCTAGGAAGAGTAGATGACCTACAGTGATGCCAAGTAAATGTGTTACTGTGATACGAGGTTGTTACGTCTTAAGCGTGTGGATGGAACACGCTTTAATGATAGATTAGTCAGTGATTTGAAAAACTACCTTATTCATAATTCCTTTCTTGGATGGCGTCTTTGTTTGCAAAGATGAGAAAGGAGGCAAAAGATATGTTTTGCAGAAAAGTTAAAGCGTTTTTCAAATCCGGTATTGAGAATGTTGTTGCATTTTGTAAGAAACATAAAAGTACAATTGCTAGATTGGCTGGTAAGTTTGTTATCTATGTGTGCAAAACAGTTATCGAATATTTATTAGATAACTACTCTTAATACCAACTAATCTATTTTTTTATTTACAGAAATGGAAGGGGATACAATGGGTGAAGCATTAAGATTATTAAGAATATTTAATGGATATAAATCAGCAGAATTAGCAAAAAAACTGGAATTATCACAGAGCTATGTGTCAGAATTGGAAAATGGGAAAAAACAGCCTACGATGGAAGTTTTAGACAAATATGCGAAAGTGTTTGAAATGAAAAAATCAACATTAATGCTATTTGCGGAATCTTTAGAAGGTGAAGAAATAAAAAATGATAAAAAACAAAGAATTGCTCGTGCCGGAATGAAATTGCTTAAAATATTGGAAAAGGTAGGGGAATTTGAAGATGAGTAAAACATACCCTATAGAATTTAGTCCATTGTATAGAATGAGAAACAGAAGAAAGTTGGCCAGAGTACTGAAGCTGGATGAAAAATATTTTAAGCAAAATCATACGTACAAATATAATCATTTTTCGGAACCAAAACCTAATGATACTGGAACTCGAAATTTCACGGTCCCGGAAAAAGAATTAAAAAATATTCAAAAAAGAATTTGTAAATTAATGAGTAGGATAGAAACACCTGAGTGGGTAATATCTGGAAAAAAGAAACATAGTTATATTTCAAATGCCCGAAATCATTGTAGAAATTATAATGTGAAAACAATGGACATTTCACAATTTTATGATTCGGCAAAAAGAAAATATGTATACAGTATGTTTAAAGAAAAGTTTTTAATGGCAGATGATATCGCTTGGATTATGACAGATTTAGTTATGTGTGAAGGAATGTTACCTACAGGAAGTCCAACGAGCCAACTTGTGGTATACTGGTCTTATAGTGATATGTTTGAAAATATATACGAAATTGCACGAAAATATAAATGTGAGTTTACGTTGTATGTGGATGATATGACTTTTTCATCGAATATTGGTATATCAAAACAGTTGAGAAAAGATGTTGAAGAACTTTTGAATAGTTATTGTTTACATGCAAAGGCGAAAAAAGATCATTACTATCAAAACAATGCGTTTAAGAAAGTGACAGGAGTAGGAATAAAAAAAGGGAAATTGCTTGTACCAAATCAAAAAAGATATGAGATTATTGAAATGTATAAAACCTGCTTGAAGAATAAGGATATAGTTGAAATTGAAAAGCTAAGAGGGTTACTTACTTCTGCCAGACAAATAGAACCTGATATATTTCCAGAAATTTATAGATTTGTAGAAAAATATAAAGATGATTTAAACTTGTTGGCGAGAAATCGCTATTATTGCAACATGAGAAAAAGGAAAAAAGTTCAGAGGTGTGAAGACGTAACTTGTGTTTAGAAATAAAATAGATAGGTGGAAGTTGATGTTAGAACAAATTGTAGAGAAAACTAATCAATATATTGAAGAAATGCCAAAAAAAGAGCGAAAAAAATACGGACAGTTCTTTACGAGCATTGAAACAGCTAGATATATGGCTGGATTGTTTGTTATACCGGAGCAGATTACAGTAACATTACTAGATGCTGGTGCGGGATCTGGGATTTTAACATGTGCCTTGATTGAACGTTTAGATAAAATAGAGGATATTAAAGAGATTATTGTAACCTGTTATGAGAACGATGAGAACGTATTACCATTATTGCAGGAAAATCTTCTTTATATTCAGGAATGTTCAAGTAAAAAAATACATATAAAAATTATAACTGAAAATTATATAACCAGCCAGTATCTCGATTTTAATCATATGTTAGCTGGAAATTGGAATCCGGAAAAATATGACATGGTGATTGGAAATCCCCCATATATGAAAATATCAAAGGATGCTCCGGAAGCGACAGCAATGCCGGCAGTTTGTTATGGAGCACCTAATATGTATTTCATTTTTGCGTCAATGGGATTATTTAATTTAAAAGATGATGGGGAAATGGTTTATATAATTCCAAGATCATGGACATCAGGAGCGTATTTTAAGAGATTTAGAGAATATTTCCTGTCAGAAGGAAAGCTCATTCATATACATTTGTTTGGTAGTAGAAATAAAGTATTCGATAAAGAAAATGTTTTACAGGAAACTATTATAGTAAAAATTAAAAAGACAAAGGTGCAGCCCGATAATATTACTATTACATCTACTCATACAAATAAGGATTTTGACCAGTGTACCACATTGGTAGTTCCATATAATCTTGTTGTTTCTGGAAAAGAATTGTATGTATATTTGGTTACAAATGAAGAAGAAATTTCAGTATTGAAAAAGTTGCATCAGTGGGATAAAACACTTCCGGATATAGGATTAAAAATGAAAACAGGATTGACTGTTGATTTCAGAAATAGAGATATTTTACGAGACGCCGCAGAAGAGGGGGCGATACCTTTATTTTATTCACAACATATAAAAGAAGGTGTAGTTCAGTTCCCTATTCAAAAGGAACATGAATATGTTGTGACAGAGCAGAAAGGTTTAATGCAAGATAATCACAACTACTTGTTCGTAAAGAGATTTACCGCTAAAGAAGAACCGAGGAGGTTGCAATGTGGGGTATATTTGTCGAAAAAATTTCCGCAGTATTCAAAGATAAGTACACAAAATAAGATTAATTTTATTGATGGGTTGCTTACAAATATGTCTGAATGCTTGGTATATGGTTTGTATGTGCTGTTTAACTCAACTATTTATGATGAATATTACCGGATTTTGAATGGTTCAACGCAGGTTAATTCAACTGAAATTAATGCAATGCCGGTTCCTGATATTAACATTATTCAGGAAATGGGAAGAAAAATAATGAAAAGCAAAGATATGTCAGAAAAGAATTGTAATATGATATTGGAGGGGTACTGTGGATAAGATTGAAGAAGCACGCGAAATATTGAAATTTGTAGGAATGCCAAAAGCACAGCAGGCAGATATATGTTGTTATGTTTTATTAGCGATGGCTGGAATAAAACCGGATATGTCATGGAAAAATGCAACAAATGCTTGGATTAGGATTCATGATATTATTCAGTTCGCAAATCTTAATTATGAAACTAGTTATGCAGAGAATAGTAGAGAAGCAATTAGAAAACAGGCTTTGCATAGATTTAGAACAGCTGCATTAGTAGAAGATAATGGAAAAGCGACGAATAGCCCGAATTATCGTTATCGATTAACAGATGAAACACTGGAATTATTAAAACACTATCAGAGTGTTGGTTGGAGTGATATATCTTCTAGATACATGATGTACCATGAAAGATTAGTTGACATTTATGCATCGAAAAAGGAAATGAAAATGATGCCTGTGAAAATAAATGGGGATGATTTTAAGTTTTCACCGGGAAAACATAACGAACTACAGAAAGCAATTATAGAAGAATTTGCACCGAGATTCGCTGAGAATGCGGAGTGTCTATATGTGGGAGATACGATAGAGAAAGATTTAGTGAAAAATATAGACAAACTGAAGAAATTGGGATTTGAGATTACACTTCATGATAAAATGCCGGATGTTGTATTGTACAGGGAAGACAAAAATTGGATTTATTTTATTGAGTCAGTGACTTCGGTAGGTCCAATGGATCCAAAACGTATTCTGGAAATTACAGAAATGACAAAAGATGTAACCGCTGGAAAAATATTTGTTACGGCATTTCTGGATTTTAAAACTTACAAAAAGTTTTCGGAGGAATTGGCCTGGGATACAGAAGTATGGATAGCTGAAATGCCAGAGCATATGATACATTTGAATGGTGACAAATTTATGGGACCGAGATAAGGAGAAAATACTTGGCAAGGGTTGAAATGTGATAAAGGAGAAATTGTATGAAAAAATCAGAATACAATAATATAGAAAAATCATGTAATAGGAATAAATTTATCATGTTTGTCCAAACATTAGAGGAAGTTTTATTTTATTATTCCTTTGAGTCTTATAAATTACCAGCATTAAATTCGCACTATTTATGTTATGATTTATTACGAACAAAGCAGAATATTGAACAAAAAGCAATAACAGAAGGAAATTTTATTCCATTAAGTGAAGAATTTGAAAATGCAATTAAATATGACATGGTTTTAGAAAAATTTTTGCCAACGAAGGAAATGCTTTTGGGGAAAAGGGATAAATTAAAAAGTTATGTAGATTATACAAAGTTAGACTATAAGGCCAAAATTAATAAATATACAGAGGTAGCGGAATATATAAGTGAGATTAGTGATAATGTATATCTGCATACAATATATGATGTTTTGATTGAAAATATATTTTCTGATAATGTAAATTTCGAAGTTTTACAAAAAATATATACGGCTACTAGAATATTGGCAACTGAGCTTGTTAATGGTGGATATAGTCCGGAATATATAAGTCATGAACTGAAACATACCTTTTTAGATAAAAGAAAAACAATTGCGGGAAGTGAACAAGAGCTTATAGACTTTTTTAATAAATTTTTGTTTGAGAAAAAGTCATATCAGGTGATTTTTGGAATAAATGCGGAAACCTCTAGAATTTTGAAACAAACAAAAAAAATTACAGTTAAAAAACCATCAAAAGAATTGAAAAAAGATCTAGGATTAAAACATAATGGAGATATGGTAGCTGAGTTACTTGTAGAAGATATAGATAGTTACATGGCTGTTGAAAGGGCATATAGTTATATTAATACTGTGGTTGGCCTACACCGAATTAGTCAACATCATCGACCAATATATATTAAAGGAACAGCGCAAATTAGTCAGGTCGATGATGAACTAAATATACTTTCGAGTAGTGTTATTAAGAACGAAAAGAATGTATTGCTAAGGGCCAATAATGAGTCACAAATACAATCATATTTTTTTGATGATCAGCTGTTAAATAATGTAAATCCACCAGAATCTTTTTTTAGAGCAGTAAGTTTGCATAATAGTGCATTGGATAGTAAAGAAGCAACCAATCAATTGTTAGATTTGTGGACTGCGGTGGAAACTTTGGTTGGATTCAGAACAGGTGATGAGGATAAAATAAATGTTGTTTGCAATATTTTGACAAGCATCTTGAATAGATCATATATGTATAACCAAATGGAACAATTATGTAAGGATATATTAACCGTATTGGATAAACAAGGACAAGTTTTTTTTGATAAAATAGAAGAAAATGAACAAAATCCTATGAAATTAGCATTTATATTGGGAGTAAAAGCACAAGAGGAGAATTATAATGAATTAAAGGATATGTTAGAGGAATATCCAATTTTACAATATCGTATGGAATTATTTTCCAAGCATATATTTTGCAATTCAAAAACAGTTTTTGAAGAATTAATGCGACATAAAGAAAAACTAAAATGGCAAATTATAAGAATATGTCGTAATAGAAATATGATTGTTCATAATGGAGAGCACATGCCTTATTTGGAAATTGTCTTGGGAAACTTACATTATTATGTAGATGCTATGTTTGATGTTTTGATTGAATATTATCATATGGGAATTGCTAATAACAGGATTATATTTTTCGATATTGAAAAAGAAGAAATATTGTATTGGAAGAATTTAGGCTTGGATGAAAAAGGGAAAAAGGTGGAAGAAAAAGAGATAACACAAGAAAATTACAAAAAGTTATTGTTTAATGAATATGAAGGAAATTCAGTAAAGAATGTTGTAAAAAAGGCAATAAACGAGATAAAAAATAAAAAGAATGAAAAAGAAGAATGATAACACCATGATAACAAAATTCCAAAAAACCACACGGACACAGCGGAAAATTCGGATTTTCCCACGCAAATCATACGAAAAATCGCCATTTGCACACAGCAACATGCCATTCTGATACCGTGAAGGTGGACGTACTGTAGGATCAGGACGTGTTGCTACAATCATCAAGTAATCAATTACTTTAAGAGTATCAATTGACTTGATTGGCTCAACCCTTTGTTGACAAGGGGTTGAGCCTTTTTATGTGCGTTCGGCGAAGCCGACGCATGGGCTTAAGTCATTCTTGTGGACTTGCTGTGGGCTTATTTTATCCTTTGGACTTACGACTTTAAACTTTGTGTTCTGTGGTTGTGGGTCCTTTTCTGGCTTATCTGAGGTTTCAGATGCACCGGCAGTTACTGTTTCCGACTTGTGCTGGTTCTGCATCATATCCACCACTTCCTGATGCTTGTTTGGATACAGGTGGGAGTAGGCGCTTAAAGTAGTTTGTACCTTTTCGTGTCCTAACCGTTCCGATATGAGCAGTGGTGCGCATCCTAAGTTGATAAGGTAGCTGGCGTGAGTTTCACGTTCTAAAGGATACTTCTAGAACACACAACAATTTATCAATACAACCGGCTTATCTGTAAAAACGATGAAAGGACAAAAATGCTATGAAACTTATATATGCTACATATAATCAATACTGCAATAGTATTGATATAACCACCTTTGATAATATGATTTTACGCATTGACTGTAATAAGGCAGAGGATGGCTTATAAAGACCACACCAAATTCACAATGTGCATTGAATGCACTTGCTATTGACAATCCTGTGGAATATGCTCGATTGGCTTTAGCGGGTGAGATGCAGGCATGGGTGGATGCTGAGGATTGTTTAGATGTGTGGTAAATTAACAGTGAAAATTTCAGATGAATATGTGGTAGAATAACCCATATGGTAGCCTTGTTCAAAAGACCATCAAATCGTTGTTTGTCTAAAATGCAAATTCATAATCATATTAGTCATTTCGATGTTCTTGTCCCCAAAGACAGAAAGCATCTAATACAGGTTCTAAGGATTTTCCACGTTCAGAAAGACTATACTCAACTCGTGGCGGAATTTCCCCATAATCTTTACGGATAATAAGACCATCGGCTTCTAATTCTTTTAAAGCTTTTGACAATGACCGGAAAGTTGCTGTTTCCATCTTACGCTGAAGTTCATTATACCTTGTTGGACCATCTAATTGCAGACAATAAAGGATAGGGAGTTTATATTTCCCGTCAACCAAAGACTTTGTATAGTAAAAACCAGTATTTTTAATACCATCTATCGCAAAACGACGTTGTTCATGTTTTTGATTATCTGACATAATAATTCTCCTAGCACTATATTTAGATATAGTATATGTTTTAAAATATCGTACTTGTTGTTAGTACATCCTCATGATACGATATATTCAGTGACGAATCAAGTGAAATGGAGATGAATAAGATGAAACATAAAGTTAAAGTAACAGTATTAGATAAAAAATTCTATCCAGAATTACAGCAACAGTATTGTGATAATCCAATTTCGGGTGTCTGCCCTTGTTATAATGTGGGAGATGAATTTATTTTTTACCGGGATGAGGAAAGAGATGATTTCTGGCACATAGGATTAAATACCTTGGTAAAGACCAGTGGTGATGCAGATACCATTGCAGGTGGTCCGAAGATGCCATTCTGTTCTGAGGCATGGGATGCTATTTCACGATATATTTATACCGGATTACAAGGCGGTTCCATTATGAAGGGCTGGATGAAGAAGGAAAATGAAATGATTACCTGCTGTTCGGATGGAACAAGACCTGTCATTTTTAAGATTGAAAGAATTGATTATGAGGAGAACGAATAGCAAATGAACGAAATCATTAAAGCAATGGAAGAACGCAGAAGCATTCGCAAATTTAAGCCGGATATGCCAGCAAAAGAAGATCTGGAGCAGATTATTGAAGCCGGATTATATGCTGCAAATGGCATGGGAAAATAGGCAACTATCACAATTGCGGTAACAAATAAAAAACTTCGAGACAGATTATCAGCAATCAATGCAAAGATAGGCGGCTGGAAAGAAGGATTTGATCCATTTTATGGAGCACCGGCTATTTAATTGTATTAGCGGATAAAAACTGGGCAAACAGAGTTTATGACGGAAGTCTGGTTATGGGAAATATGATGCTTGCAGCACATTCTCTTAATCTTGGAAGTATCTGGATTCACAGAACTAAGGAAGAGTTTGAACTTCCGGAATATCAGGAATTATTAAAAAAACTTGGGGTAGACGGAGAGTGGGAAGGAATAGGCCATTGTGCCGTTGGATATGTTGATGGTGAGATTCCTAATGCTGCAAAAAGGAAAGATAACCGAGTATTTTGGGTGGATTGATAACTTCAAGTTGAACAAAGCAACGAAATTCAACTAGACCTAATGCTTTTATGACGGGAGAGCAGAGTTATAAGTATTATAATCAGTTTATGTGGAAAGGCAGATATGCGGAGTGTATTTCTGTGGAGAAAACGATTGAACGGATGAAGGAGTAAGTACAGAATGGAAGAGGTTATTAGAAAATATTTTCAGTGCTGGCTGGATAAAGATATTGATGCTGTAAAGGGGATTTTTAGCGACGATATTATTTACAGCGAGTGTTATGGTCCGGTGTATAAAGGAATTGGACAGATAATCAGATGGTTTGAGGAGTGGAATCAGAAAGGTACTGTTTTGCAGTGGGATATAAAACGTGTGGTTGTTTCTGGGAATACGGCTGTTGTGGAATGGTTTTTCCAGTGCGACTACGAGGGCAATGTGGATGGCTTTGATGGAGTGACCATTGCAGAGTTTGATGAGGATATGAAGATTTGTGATTTGAAGGAGTTTCAGTCGAAGGCAGAGCATTATTATCCGTATGGGGAATGAGTAAATTCCTATGTAAAAAGGGAGTGAGAATGTGAAAGATTTTGAGAATTTAGTTAGTATTCAAGAATTACAGCAACAGATTAGTGCATCTAAGCTTTTTAGCATGTTTTTAAGCAAAGAGCAGCGAAAACAAACAAAAGATATTGAAGAGCAATTGAACAGTTTGCTTAACCAAATGAGGTTGTTTTCTGAAAGATTTTCGCCATTGGGATGGTGTATGTATGATAGTATGAGTATGCCTCTGATTGAAAAAGCTAATCAGGTTTATGAGACAGAGGGAGCAGAAGCTGCTGAGTGCGTTTTAATAGACTATTACAAAGGGGAAGCAAAAGATAGGATACACCAAATACACCATAAGTCAAAAGAGTTGCTGTTACGTTACGAACTGATTAAAAATGCATTTGAGGAACATTTTGCAGAAAGATATTATGCTAGTGTTCCACTATTCCTAATTATAGTCGATGGTGCTGTAAATGATTTCACGAAAAGTAAAGGGCTTTTTGCGGAGGGAACAGAGGTTACTGCATGGGATTGTTTGGTTGGATGTAATGATAGTTTGGAAAATATAAAGAATGTTTTTAATAAGGGAAGAGGCAAAACTACTTCAGAAGAAATAAGAATGCCTTATAGAAATGGAATCTTACATGGTAGGGATCTGAATTATGGGAATGAGTATGTATCGTGCAAGTGTGTAGCGTTATTATTTGCTGTTGCGGAATGGATGGCAATGAAAAATAACGAAGATAAACGAAAGGAAAAATATCAAAAAGAGCATGAAGAAATTTCACTAACTCAGACGATAAAAAGATATAACCAAGTTCAAAAAGATAAGCAGGAAATCCAAGAGTGGAAGAAAAAATATGTAGTGGTAGGGAAAGATATTCCAGAATGCGGAACTATTGAGGATTATGAGAATTATCAATACATAGTACCAGTAATTCACTTTTTACAATATTGGAAGAACAAGAATTATGGAATGTTGGGAATGGTATTGAAGAATATGTTTTCTTATGAGACGTCTGAGAAAAAGAAAGCTGGTGAAGCAAGAAAACTTTTTGAAAATAAGACATTAAATACTTATAAGTTGCTCGAAATTGAAGAACGAGGATGTGGTATGTCTAAAGTTGTTGTAAATGTTACGTGGGATAGTAATGGAGAAGAGAAGAACGGTGATTTGGTTTTTGGCGTGTCTTATGTATCATTGAATCAAGGTGCAAAAGAAACTGCACTGCCTTGGAAGAATAATGGGGAATGGGTTATTTATCCATGGGATGTCAGCGCATTATACAAAGAGTAAAGAGGAGAAAGTTCTATGACAGATACAAAACAAGAAAAAATGTTTTAGTAATAGGAAATGGATTTGATTTATATCATTGTTTACCAACGAGATATATTGATTTTATTAATGTGGTAAATAGATTACTGGAACTTGCAGATGAACAAAGATTGCAGAGATGTTCATATATAAATTATATGTTCGGTACTGGGAGTCCTTTGTACAGTGATGAACATATTAAAAAATGCTATCAGATTCACAGTAATTCTATGCGTAATGTCGAATTGAAACAGGAAAGAATTGAACGGCTAGTTGAAATCTCTAAGGAAAATGTTTGGATAAAGTATTTTTTGAAAATGTGTACTAGAAATATCGGATGGATTGATTTTGAAAAAGAGATGGCGCAGGTAATAAATGCTATAACAAATTACTTTGACTGTGTATCTAGAGATGAGAAAAATTTTTTACAGAAAGGGATACATATTGATGAAAATGTTTTGTCTAGAAGTGATATAGATATTTTGATGCGAGTTCCCTTTTATGAGGAGTTAGAAGAAAAATTGAAAGTAAAAGACGAGTATTATGTTAAAGATATAGAGGGAAACAAAATTTTAAAAATAGATGAATCAAAGATTGCAACGGTGTACAAAGGGAACATAATAAAAAACTTAATAATGGACTGCCAATC